>Ga0307928_10004177_pt1 | contig 10969 bp, 24 predicted proteins | sample AceLakmetagen232_FD_201815 | JGI IMG/M metagenome (GOLD analysis project Ga0307928, IMG submission 201815) | Saline water microbial communities from Ace Lake, Antarctica - #232 | ecosystem: Environmental > Aquatic > Non-marine Saline and Alkaline > Saline | place: Antarctica: Ace Lake...
TACTCCTTTATTTTAATTGGCTTTTTATCTGCTATGGCTTTTGCTATCTCTATGAAACAATTTACATTTGGACATTGATTACACTCACAAACATCACTAGCAAAAAGTTCCTCTATTATAACTTCCTCATCAATCTCAATATCATCTAGCGTATATAAGCCTATCTCTTTGCGATTGTTGTAGATTGCTCTAGCAAATCCTTGTCTAAAATCATGCCAAATCTCTCTTGATTTTCCCATAAACCCATAGTTCCTGCATGCGTCTAATCCTTCGTTATGTAAAACGCTTCTAATCCCATCTATTACTTTTTTGCTCTTCATATTACCCCCTCCCTATTTTTTGATATGTTATTCCTGAAAACGGCATATCTGTCATAAATCGTTCAAGCCATTCCTCATATACTTCCGCCTCTTGCGTTGTGATTTTAAATAAGCCAGCATGGTTAGAATGACATCCGATACATAAACCTACCCCATTCATAGGGCTGTTGAGGAAATGTTTGAATTTGGCACGATTTGACTTATTATTTGGCAGTTTGTGGTGTGTGCTATGTATCGGATTTAAACAGTTTTTGCAATATCCGTTCTGTGCCTCATATATAGCCCTTTGGATATTCTCTGAAAATGGTTTTGCAATGTATTTTGATTTTTTCATTATTTAAAACCTTTGTTTCTTTTATCTATTTCAAACTTAATAAGAGTAGCAAATACCTCTTGTTTCTCCTCTGGCATTTCGTCAAACTCCTCTGTATTAAAATTATCAACCAGTGTGTTCATGTACCAAATATCGTCATTCAATTCGGTTTTAAGATTTAGGATTTTGGTTTCCATAGGTGTTCGTTCCATGACAAATTTCTTTTTAACCTGTTTGCCGCCATTATTTATAGGTAAGCTGGCTATATTCTCGTCTGAATCCTTTTTGATTTTATCTAATAGCTCTTCTCTTTTGTCTTTCGGTGCCAGGCCTTTCTCTAACATATCGCAAATCTTTTTATAATCCTCTTTCTTTATATCTTTTGAATGTTCATAGCCAAACGTAACAACAAGCTCTTTCATTTCTTCGTCTTTCCAACCGTTGCTTTTACCTATGGCATATAACCTCTTGCGTTGTGGTTCTGATATTAAGGTTTTATCCGGTTCTTGTGTGTTTGTTGGTGGGTTGTTTGTTGTTTGTTGTTTTTTGGGTTCTTGATGTGGTTTTTTATTGCCGTCATTCTCTGGGTCATCACCGGAAGGAATAAGAAAGTTTGTGTTTAAAACGTACTTTATGCCTCCAGTTATAGCCTTATAAAGCCCTTTGTCGCCTGTGTCCATACCGCTACCAACCCAGCTTCCAATTATTACAGCGTCGCTATCTACATCAAGAAATTTATAAGTCCCATTAAGATTGGTAACAAATTGCTTTGTGCCTTTATGTGTTGGGCTTATTTCGTATTGTGCTATATTATTTGTAGAGTAATTAAACAAAACCCCTTGCTTTTCAAATTCAGCCTTGATGGTTTCCTTAATTTTTGCTTCTGATAGGTAGTTATAGTTCTGTCCAGTGTTTCTTTTGTCTTTCTTTAGGTACTCAATAGCCTTGCTTACTTCCAACAACTTCTGTCTTAGGTTTTTCTTTTCTGTTCCCATTTTATTCTCCTTATTTTAGTTTCTTATTTTACTGCAAATTCTTTTTCGCAGTATGGACATCTTACTTTTTGATAATGATTATTATGGCAAACAATGCGTAAATTTTCGGGTCTATTATCGTCTTTTTTCCCATTGATATGATGAACATCTTCTGTTGATAATAAATATCTGCCAATAATTTTTTCTATTACAAGTCTATGTTCCGCTACATAGCCACCAGAATTTTTAAAAGGATGAGCTGTTGACCTAATATAGATATATCCTTGCAACTTCATTTTTCCACCTTTCCAACCCCAATGATTTTCTCCTCGTAAATTTGCTCCAAGATAATCACCTTTGTTTCTACATTCAAATGAACAATATCTTCTTCTTCCTCTTTTTAATTCGCTCTGCGTTCTATAAAATTCTTTACCACAAGTTTGGCAAATAACCATTTCTCCTGTTAATGGTTTTGTTCTTTTAAGTGCTTTCCCTGTCCACCATTTATATTTACAATCTTTAGAACAAAATTTACCTCTTCCTGTCTTAACAAGTGAAGGTTTTATTTGCATTTCCTTTCCACATTGTTTGCATTTTTTAGTAATCATATTATCTCCAATAAAAAAGGGCTTCGTTCGGTGGACAACAGAAAAACGGTTAGAATTTCTGCACCTACTAAAAGCCCTATTGTTATACATAGAAAAGCCGCCTTCCTGTTGTCTATTATTAGAGTAACACATCTTTTAATCATTGTCAAGACTTTAATTTTTTATGTAATTTATGAAGTGATAGGCAATTCAAAAACACTTGCCAATAATCCTCTAATTCTTTTATTTTATGGCTGGCAAATTCTCCATTCTTTGCTAAGTGCAAGATATAAACCTCATCAATTTTATAATCATTTTCTAAGAGCAAATGATAATAAGCCGCAAGCTGTATCTTATGTTCCAGATAAATGCCATTAGAAGTTTTTATATCTCCGAGAATTAGCTTTCCGTTGCTTTCATAGACCATATCTGCCATACCACCGAATTGAAATTTTTCGCTCACACAAGAAATTTCAGATGTTATCTTGTCTATATTATGTATTTTCTTCCAATCCAAATAACCCAAAAAGCAAGTTTCAGCTATATCAATATGCTCTTGTGAGTATTCTACTAAATCAGGTTTAATTCCTTTCGCATCACATTCGCACATATAATGAGCGCAAGTTCCTATGTCTGCACTTTTATCTCGTATCTTCGTTGGATCATTTCCCTTTAGTCCTTCTCTCCTAGCCCACGCAATAAGCATATTCTTGTTCCAGCCTAAATTTCCTAATATAGTAGTTACCCCAACAACTATATCATTCGCCTTGTTACGATATCTCGTGTGTGCCTTTGTTTTCTTTTGTATATAAGCCATTACTTTTTCTCCTCATGGCTATTATTAAGTTCTACCTCACTACCTCTTTCTTTTGCTACCTCATTATTGATTTCTTTGCTCTGTTCTTCTTTTATACGTTTCATTATATAAGCCAACCTTGCCAACTGATCCTTTGAACATATAGCTTTTAATTCTCCCAATTCACTCTCCAATTCCTCAATCTTATCTATAAGCGTCTTTATGTATGGGTCAAGTTTCTTTTTACTTACGCTGTCTATTGCGGCAAAGAACTTATCTTTTGCATTGTCCATGTCTTTGAATAGTGCGTCTAGTGGTTTTCCCATCTCATTCTCCTTTTGTTATTTATTGTTTTCATTTAGGTTTTCGTGCAATTAATGCTTTAGCTATGCCAAATATGTCTCTAAAGCAATCTTTCATTGATTCTTCGCCCCGCTTATATCCAGCTTGCCAAACATCATCACATTCAGGACATCTTATATTATCTTCGTTTATTCGTTTTTTACAATATAGACATTTCTTCACAATCACTCCCCCTCATATAATTTCGCAACTTCTTTCTCTAACCGATACAGCACCAATCCTCTACCATCTTTTACTACTCTATACGCCAGGCTCCCTAATTGCTCAATAGAATCCTCGAGTAGATGCCATTCTCGCTTTGGGAACGGGTCCGTTATATGAACGAATCCCTGTGCTTCGGCTTTCTTCTTAGTTGTTGGTATTACTATCATGGTCTATTTCTCCTTTTTAATGCGCATTATTGCGCTATCTGAAAATACTTTCTCATAATCTGAAATTACTTTCTCATAATCTCCTTGTTCGTAATAGCATTCTGCTATATAGCGGAGTGCATCTGCACAATTATTGTGTTTTTTTGGACTTAATAAATTAATTCCTAATACTCCAAGCACTATTACTATTAAAAATAAACCTAATTTCTTCTTCATGGTCTATTTCTCCTTTTTAATTCCAAAGTTTCAAATAACTGTACATAAAACAATTTTTCGTCTTTAGTCTTTAGATGCCAACAATCCCCAGTAGCGCTGGGAATATGCAAAACCTCACATTCAAACAATGAATCTCCACATACAAAATTAACATTAACTGTATCGCCTACTTGTATTTTTTCCATTTTTAATTATCCTCTACTTCTTGATTATCCTTATCAACCCATGCCAAATGTCCTTTGGTTTTGCAGTTAGGACAATACTCCTCTCCTGTTCTTACGGTTCCTGCCCAATGACAATTACAGCATTTAACATAATCTCTCATCTCATTCTCCTTTTGTTATTGTTGTTTGTTTTACATAAATCTCTGTCGCTAGTTTTGCTCTCAGACTTCTATATATTTCTTTATCCATTCCCAACATCATTAAATCCGGTGCAAATTCTCTGTCTATAATCGTTGAAATTTCTTCTATTGTCATCACTCCCCCTCATACAGTTTTTCAACTTCACTCGCCAGCCGATACAGCACCAATCCTCTACCATCTTTTACTACTCTATACGCCAGCTTGCCTAATTGCTCGATTGAATCCTCAAGTAGATGCCATTCTTTCTTCGGGAGCGGGTCTGTTATTGGCGTGAATCCCTGTTCTTCGGCTTTCCGCTTGGTTGTTGGTATTATGATCATGGTCTATTTCTCCTTTTTGGTTATTAAGCTCTTTTCTTTTAGATTCAAAATTGTTAAATATCTCGTCAAACCTGCGGAGTTTCCTTTTTAATGATTTATTCTCTTTCTTCAATTCCTCAATCAATTCTCCGGCTTTAGATAACGATTTCTTAAGAGTAGCGGTTTCAAAGCGATAACCTTTTAAAATGTTTTTGAGCTGTTTAACTTCCCGTTCTAATCTCGATATATAAGATACTTCGTTTAATTCCTCAATCGCTTTATCTGCTGGCTTTTTACCTGCTTCCATTCCTGCGTTTATATTATCAAATATATTGCTTATTATCTTGTGGGGTTCGGTTAGCTTTTCGTATTTGTTTAGCATTATTTGGTCTCCTTTAGTAATTAATAACTATTAAAAACAGTCCAAAAGCCACAACAGCAAGCCCAAAATGCTTCTTCGTTACAAGCCCGCCGGCTATGAGTAACAACCCCAACCCTACTGCAAATTCAGCCCATGTCATAAACATTATTTATTCTCCTTACTATGCAACTTCAGCTCTTGCAAACTATCCCATGCTTTATCATTCTTATATCTATACTTATCCCAAGCTCTATCACATTCATATCTTATAGCATCGCATTTTCTCTCTAGTTCAGTCATTTTACCCCCTTTGGTTTCCTAAACATTATTTCTTACTCCTTATTAGTTTAGATATTATCAGCGCCGCTGGTGCGCCAAAGAACACTACCCATAATAACAACTTTCCCATGATTATCTCCCTATCATATTATTTATTATTACCGCAATTAATAATCCTAAACTCATCCCGAAACATGTAAAATTAATACAAGCTATTAAAAGTATAAAATTTTCATACTTCATTATCTCCCCCCATATTTAAAATACATAAATACTACTATTAAGAAATTTAATGCAAATATTCCGAGTATTACCTTGAGCAATAACATTTTCATATCTTAATCCTCCTTAATGCCCTCAAAATCCGCCTGTGAGGCTTATTTATCTTCATGTTTTGATATCTGTACAGTGTAACTACGCTAACATCAATTTTCTTCGCTATATCAACGCCTGTATGGCTTTTGTATAACTCCTTGATTATGTCTGCAATCTGTTGCTTTGTTGATTCCATTATGCCTCACCTCCTTTACATTTTTTTCTATCACATCCACAACCTTTACAAGGGGACTTACCCGCACCAATTAATCCCATTACGGTTTGACCTCCAAGTAGACAGGTCTTTGGAACATAACCTTGTATTATAGCTATTCTAAGTGCATAGTCATCTTTATCCGCTTCTTCTTGTTCAAAATAATGTACTTTCATCTTCACCCCTCCTGTTTTGTTAAATTATGCCATTTTCTAATTTCCCAAAAACCAAAGAAAAAACACCAATCATATATACAACTTAAACTATCAGTTACTTTGAAAAAACAAAACCCTTTCCATTTAGGAAACCAAGTTACAAATTGAAATTTATTCATTATATCTGCTCCGCTGGTTCATATCCAGCAGGCGTAACATCTTTAATGGTATATCCTTTTTCAGGCATTATGCTTTCGCCAATTTTTCGATTTGAATTCTCTACCGATTTTCTAACTTGCCACATCTCATCTCTTGATAGTTTTCTACCATTAAACATGCCTGTCTTTAATGTGAGCTGTCCTTCTCTAATGCTTTCTTTTATTCTTAATACTTCAATATGGTCAGTAATCTTTCCTGTCATCTTACCCCTCCTGTTTTGTTAGATTATTAAGTTCTTTTGCTAAATTACGAATATCAGCATCATTCATAAGTTTGTTTTTAAACTGAAATTGTCTATATATAACCCTGTCTAATATGTCATAAATCTTATCTACGCTCATTGATTCTTTAAGTCTAATATTTTCCTGTTCTATTTTATCATATTCTGTCAATGTAGTATTGCTTTCGTCGGCAAGTAGCTTATCTAAGAATTTTGTATTTAATGTTCTATATGGTTTTGATGACTTCTCATATTTATTCATTTTACTCATCTCCTATTTTATACCCGCAATTTCTCATTTTTATAATTTCGTTATTTTTCTCTCTTTCCCAAACATCTTTACTTGCGAAGTCATCCCAGCCTTTATGCGTTATATAATCCTTTCCAAATTCATCTATATAATATCTGTCTATCACTATATCCCATCTCTTCATAATCTTTCTGCCTCTTATCTCGTCTCTAATGTGTCTCATCTTGATTCCCTCTTTTTTATATTTAATTTAATCATACGTAAAATATAACAAATGCAATGTTAACTGTCAATAGCCAGACGAAAATAGTTTTATAAATCGCTATGCGTATAGGGCGAGAAAAAAGAAAAATAGATTAGTCGATATAATATAGGTTTGTCAAAAAAAGGGTTTTATAATCGCCTATAATCGCTCCGGATAAAATACAGGAATAATTGTTGACATTGTTATTTGTGGGCGTATAATTTGGGTATGCATAGACTAAGTAAACTTAAAATAAAGCTCCTCACAGAAACAGGCGGACGGATTACTCCGTCATTCATTCCCACAAGGGAAGGTCTATGCAGGTTTGTTTTTGTGGGGAGTATTTTTTTTGGGGTGTGTAAATGAAAAACAATATAACGTACTACCAGCACTATATTAATTCAGATGAACACCCAAAGTTTAAAATGCTCCGTGTAAAGTATGGCTGGGCTGGAGAAGGGAAATTCTGGGCATTAAATAATAGAATAGCAGAAGCAGAGAATTGCGAACTTAACCTATCTAAAAAATACAATAAAGCAAGTATAGCAAATGATCTTAATTTTACATTAGAAGAATTTGACGAGTTTTTAGAATACCTAGAAAAAGACTGCGACTTAATAATTAGAATAAATAATCATATTACAACAGAAATAGTAAGAGAAATTTTAATTAAACTTATGAAAGAGAGAAAAAGGAATAAAGAGAACTACGAAAGCCGTATTATACAAGATGTCAACAAAGAGACAACACAATCTAAACACGTTGAAAGTAAAATTCAACACGTTGAAACGATACAAAGTAAAGTAAAGGAAAGTAAAGTAGATAAAAATAGATTTGAAGAAATTTGGAATAAGTATCCAAAAAGAGACGGTAAGAAAGAGGCTTATAAACACTTTATCGCTTCTGTAACGAATAATAAAGACTGGCAGGATATAAATATCGCATTAGAAAAATACCTTAAAAGTGAGAGGGTTAAGAATGGCTATGTTAAAAACGGATCAACATGGTTTAATAATTGGAGGGATTGGATTGACTATATAGAACCAAACAAGCCACAACAAACAAAGAAAGGAGAATTAGAGGAGCTATGAAATTAATAAATGAGCAAGTGGAAGCTAATATTTTAGGTGCAATGATTGTTGATAAAGAGGCGTTTCATAAAGGAATTAGTTTATTAAATATAGATGATTTTAATAATGCTAAACATCAAAAAATATTTCAAACAATGAAGGAGTTAAATATAGGGGATGTTGTATTGTTAATTGATAAGTTACCAACTAAAGATATGGCGGTTTATCTTTCTGAACTTATAATAGATTATTCTATGGAAGATATAGGTTCGTATATAAAAATCATTCAAGAAAAGACAATAGCGAGAGAACTTATTAAGGAACAAGTAGGAATACAGCAGAGGGTTGCAGAGACAGATGATATATTTAAGCTCCTTATTGATAATAAAGCAAGTATAGATAAACTACTTAATAAGGGTAAAGGGGAGCAAACTTTTAATTTTGTTGAAACAATAATAGGAGTTATGGAGAAAATGGAAACAGATAAAAATAGAATACCTGAATTTGTATTTGGATTTAAAAAACTTGATGAGCTAATAAATATTGAACGGGGAAATGTTGTTGTAATTGGTGGGGAAAGTAGCGTTGGGAAAACATCTTTAGCCTTAAATATAGCAATGAACCAGAATAAAAGAGTGTTGTTTTGTAGTATGGAAATGAATAAAACAGAGATAATTAAAAGAATGTTCTCTATGAAAGCAAAGATAAATTCAACAAAGATAAGAGTAAATAATCTTAATGATAATGACTGGACTGGATTAAAAGACACAGTTAAGGAATTGCAACACAAAGATATAATATTAGAAGATATAGTTGATTTACAGGATGTTAGAAAGGCAATTATAAAATATAAACCAGCTATGGTGGTAATAGATCATTTACAATTACTAAGAGCGATTAGTCCTATTGGAAATAGATCCCAAATTGTAGGGGAAATGGCAAATGAAACCAAGCGGATCGCAGAAGAAGAAAATGTTGCTATGATTTTATTATCTCAACTTAGTCGGAAATCAGAAGAGAAAAAACCAACCTTAAACCGTCTTAAGGAGAGCGGAGATATTGAGAACGCTTGCGACATAGCTATTCTTTTATATTGGGAGTGGAAAGAAACCAAAGATGAGGAAATTAGAAACGTAATGGAATTAAGAATAGAAAAAAACAGACATGGAAAGATTGGCTGGGCTAAATTATTTTGGCAACCAGAATTTTATTTATTTGCGAATTTGAAGGAAAAACTTGACAAAGATGAATAAGTTTGCTAAACTAATAATATCAATTGGGATTGCGGCTTTTTTATTTATAGCAAGCCCTTTAGTATGTGTGGATAGCATAACCGCTTTCCCAATTGAGCACAGAACGAGGGCTTTTTTATTGGGGAGTGATATGCCTAAGGGAGTTTATGAGAGAACATTGAAATTATGTAGTATAAAAGATTGTAATAACAAACATTGGGCAAAAGGCTTATGTAAGAAACATTGGAATAAACAATGGTATGTTAATAATAAAGAAAAAATAAAAGAGTTTAGTAAACAATATTATCTTAAAGATAAGAGAAAAGTTCTTAAATGTGTAAAACAATACCAACAAGATAATAAAGGACATATATTAGAATATCAAAAAAAATATTATCAAAATAATAAAAAATATAAATTAGAATATCAAAAACAATGGATAAAAAACAATTCTAATTATATAAAGCAATGGCGACAAACTCTAAAAGGAAAAATAAGTTCAAAAACAACAGAACATAATCGCAGAGCAATGACTAAAGATCTAAAGAAAGAAACAGTTCAGCGAGTGTATGAAGATAATATCGAGAAATATGGAGTGTTAACCTGTTGTTTATGTTTTAAACCCATTGAATCAGGGAAGGATAGTCTTGAACATTTAACGCCACTAATTAGAAGTGGAAGTAATAAGTATAAGAATTTAGATGTATCTCATTTAATTTGTAATTTAAAAAAAGGCACAATGACTTTGGAGGAGTGGTATGCAAACAAAAAACGAAATCTATGAAATGCGTAAAAAAGAAATAGACAAAGAGTGTAAAGGAAATGCAGAACTGTACGAGAGGAAAATCAGAGAATTAGTTAAAAAGATAGACGTTTAAAAACTACTTGACTAAAAATACAGGATAAGGGATTGACATATATTTAAGGGTTGTTTATAATTTGAGGCTGTCAAGAAACTAACTCTGCAACACAAAAACATCATAAAAATGATTTGCTATATGGGTGGGTTAGGTCTTGGGGATTAATTCCAATCAAGTTGTATGTGTTGGATAGCTCCATAAAAAGGCAACCAAATACTTGGTTCTCCTTTTCCTTTCCTAATATGATAATACGTAAAAGACCCCTCATAATCATGGTAATCGCGACATGTAGCATAAACATTAAGTTCAAATTCGTTAAAGTTCAATCCGCTAACTGGAACTTCGAAACTTAAACAGGGATAAGCATACCCACCACTTGAGCAATAGCCATAATCACACGCCTCTTTCTCTTCTCCTGTCTCATCAATCCCCAACACACCACCACACCTACTATCTTCAAGGGTAAAACAAAAAGTTACCGTTATAGTGTCTATCTGACTTGCCCATGCTTCTGCTGCCATATAATCACAGGGTCTAAAAGCTAATTTCATTTTTTTAGTTCTATATTGAATTCTACTCACTCCTGCAGTTGAAACTACTCGGCTATGCCCAAAAAAAGAAGTACCAGCAGCGCAAGGTGTCCAAGAAGCTGCTAACCAACTGGCATATGCATCTATACTAGCTTGTTCAATTTCCCATGGGCAAGGAAAGTATCCACCCAACTTCTCATAAGCATCTCTATATTCATATATAGGGATATGTGATATTACATCATTTATAATATGCTCTGACCCCCCATAATAAACATGCGCCCTAGTGGAAGATGATGTAGTTCTGTCTGCCTTTTCCGAAGAAAGTATCCTTGTAATCCCATTATTATTATATTCAATAGGAGTTTGATGTGCTACATTATCATCAGCTGCAAATTTATGCGTGCCGTAATCAT
>Ga0307928_10004178_pt1 | contig 10969 bp, 14 predicted proteins | sample AceLakmetagen232_FD_201815 | JGI IMG/M metagenome (GOLD analysis project Ga0307928, IMG submission 201815) | Saline water microbial communities from Ace Lake, Antarctica - #232 | ecosystem: Environmental > Aquatic > Non-marine Saline and Alkaline > Saline | place: Antarctica: Ace Lake...
CTCAGTGGTGCTGATATGGGAAAGTCTATGCAACGAGCAACTCGAGTTATCAATGCAGTATTCACTGTGTCAGGCCATTGGAGAACCCAATGGATTGGCTCAGATCGGAATGGAACAAGGCAGCAGATCAGGAAATGGATCGCGCCATTCATTAAAGGGGAACATAGTGAGTAGTGATAACAGTGTTTTAGAAACAACATCGCTCTCATTCGAATTTAATCAATTCATGAATGAGCCGGCGATAATGATCATGCCAGTGGGCGCAGTGTCTAATAAGGACATTCTTTTTGTCAGGAGTCTCGTACTTGAGGTTCTTGCATACGCAAAGAATAAGGACAAGCTCCCATTCGAATACAATCTTGAAATTGGGGATGCAAACCCACCAGAGGCGTGTTCCAAGAGTGATGTCGGTGAACATCTTATTGCCGAGATGTTTCATGCGCCAGATGGCCTCGGAACACTCGTATGCACCAGGTGCGGCTCTCGTTTTCAGAAGAAGGTCGGGCTGGTTGATTTTTCACACGGAAAGCGCTACTTCAGAGAGGCATTAAAAACAAAATGAATACCGCCATAGTGGTGCTTACTCCGTCAGAAAACGAAGCAGACACATTCAAGCTTATGGGTGCTATCAAATATGTAATTGATAATGCGTGCAAAGGTCAGTTCAGGAATGCAAGTATGATGATTAACAAAAAGGCCGACCCGCATATCCATGAGTTCAAAGAGGTAAAGTCTGAGTTTGTAACAGAGGCAAAGTTTGTCAAATGCATACATTGTGATCAGTGTTTTCCACTGCTTCCTAACGAGTGAAGAACGGGTGCTATAGAAAGGAATCTATGAGAAGATTGGTCAAAACCACTAAGAATGCAATCGACTTCTGTACAACAAGGCGAGCTAAGATTTGGTTCGATGAATGGCGTGATGTTAAAGGTGACAAGTACATACCGAGGGGTATTGTATGCCGGGTCACAATCAAGAGAAAGAACTTCTACGGAAAGACCCTTTTGAAAGCAGTCAATGCCTTCATCTCACATCTCAACCAGATCGAAAAAGACGAATCCGATTGAAGGGAATAACATGTGGTTTTCTGATGTACAGCACCAGTTTAACAGAATGATGGTGCCAGGTCGAGTTAAGGTTAAGCCTGCGATTGAAAAAGAATTCATGTCCTATCTGAAGATGTTGCTCTCAATCATGGGCCAGGTAAAACATGAAGTGCATCTTGGAGAGTTTCAGGCGTTCACACAGTGGTTGCCAGGCTTCTTTGATAAGAAGACTGGTTCGCCATCACAAGCTCCCTTTATGGAACAATTAGACTTGCTACCGTTCCCCGGTGAGACAATCAACTGGGTCGAATACTATGATGGGATTTCTGTCTGTATTATGTACATGGTGAATGGTGGAATCATAACCATGTTTCCCATCTTTCAAATGCCACACGATGATGAGTGGTGGCCAGCAACTGTCTTTGCTACGGTATGTAATGGCAAGACATTCAGAAGCGAAATAGGCGATAGCCCAGAAAGTAGGGATAAGCGAAAGACCAACGCTATTCCTGACGACATGCTTGATCAACAGGTCAATATACGAGTCATTGGTGATCAGGCAGATATCGACAAAAAAGTGTTCGACTTTCATACGAGAATCGTTACCCAGTCAATTGTTGTAATGGAGGAGTACGGCCTTCTCCTTGGCCAAGAGTGGGTCACAATGGGTGACGAAGTTTTATCTCGGGCTGAGCGCCGTCTTGTTGAGCGTGATGAAAGTGGGCAGATTGAACGTAAGGTGCTCGCTGTTGTCGAAGACGGCGTGGCACGGATGATTGGATCGTTCAAGTGTGATAAATGCAGAGATACAGGAATGATACATTCACCCGAAACTGTCAATCAATTCTGTGACTGTGCTATTGGCGAGGATCTTGTACAGGGTGTTGCTACATCGGTAGAGTCGCAAGAGGATGGCGAACAATCACAATCAGAAGACGCGGCTGAACCGAAGGTTGAAGAAGTGGCCGCAAGTGAGGAAGACGATGATAGTTAATGTATTCAACAACCACAACGGCCCAAAGCTCTTTACCAATCTCAAGTTAATTGATCAAGATGATGCTGAAGATTATTTCATGAGAATGGAGAGCCGACAGAATCCCGAAATATTCGTAGTTTCAGCATCAAGTATCGATGACGATATGGCAACGGAAATCACCGGGTTTTCACAGGATGTGTTGGACGGCTGCGATCAATGTCCTGAAGAGTATTCTATGCAGGAGATCGAAGCTGTCACTGAGAAGCTGTCAAGCGTTCCGCTTGCTATCTTCTACTTTCACTCAATCGTTGAGATACGCGCATTCATCGATGATAGTGAAATTATGGATTACGATGATATTATCGTACATCATAACGGCATAAAGGTTCGTGTCGCCTTCGATGATAACGAGTAATATATTGGGGGTCGATCCATAATATGGGTTGGCCCCCATCACTACAAACCAAATGGAGTAATACTAATGTCAGATGATGAAGATCGGATTGCTTCGATAATGAAGAGTGAGGTCTGTGGATATAAGAAAATGCATGTAGTACAAGACCTCCTCCTTGAGATGTCAGACGAAGACATCGAGACACACTTCGCTCGCTTGGCGCAGGATCTAGTCCAAGAGGGGTTACTCGAAGAATGGGTGTGAAATCAAAATTTTCCATCACAAAGGAATTGCAGAATGCCATGGAGCGCATCTTCAATGCATGTACCGAGGTTGGTATGGTGGAGGATCCAGGGCTCACTGGTATAGAAAATGTAGTAGTATTTATTAAGGAACACTGTGTTCCCACCCAGGTATACCCAACACAAGAGCCGAAAGTGCCAAATTGCCCAGGTAGTGACAAGTGTGGCCATTATGCGTATTGCGCAAATTGCGATGGGTGTAGCAGGACACACCAAAGAGATCTCTTCGAGCCACTATAACACCGCCTACAGGTGGTATTCATTTACAAATTAAACACCATATTTTGGGAGTTGATCTTTTCTGTGCGGGACTATATATTGTCTCTACAACTCCAACAAGGGTGGCATATGGAATCTTCGAAACACTATGATGGGAAGGTGTGCGACGGCATCAGTTGCGAGCTTCATGAGGGTACTTCGTTCTCTGGAAAACACGAATTGGCTCTCATGCTTGAGGGGCAAATCATCGCAATCATTTCGATTGAAAGAAAGAATGCTGGAAAGATACGTTGCGTTGTATCTGAGTCTCGTAAGCTCATGCTTGAATCAAAGACACACCCGAAACCACCTGCCGGTCTGGATTTAGATGACGACAACGAAACAAGTGAAACGTCAGATCCAGCGATAAATGACGACTGAACATACACTTTGTAATTAGCCCCTAACTCATGTTGGGGGCTATCTTTTTAGGAGTATCTATGCCGGGTAAGTATAAAATCTCGTCAGATGATCGTAAGAAGATATACGCGATTGCTGACTTGAATATGCGTGGAACATACCACGAACTGTACATCAATTTTGGGTTAGTAAAACAACAAAACGGAAACTTCATCTGCCCAGCCGCAGGAGGGCACCTCAACGGCAAAGACACGCATGCCTCGACCTCAATCGATGATACCACTGGTGTCGGGCATTGCTTTGCATGTGGATATCGCTTCAATATGCCGAAGTTCTGGAAAGAGCATATTGCTGGAACACAGATGGATAATAATGACAGCTCTTATACATCATGGCTGGTTGACCATCTTGGCTTAGCATCCATGCAGAACATTCACATTGAAGGTGTCAGTAAGCCGGCGTCTGACCAAGACAAGGCAAATATCGCGGCCATGAAAGAAGGCGTACACGGCCTCGACGAACTCTACGACAAGGTACTTGACCACTATAAGAAAGAACACGGTGGCAAAGAGCCGGTCATGTCGAAGACCACAAATACGATTATCAAGAAAATCGACGCCCTGCCGATTGACATTATCAACCAGGCGGTAACTAACCTCCTGGAAGATAAAGAGATACTGGACTACCTTGAGAAAGAGCGTAAGATTAAGCCGAACACCATTGAGAAGTATCGTATTGGTGTTGAGACAACAAGGTATGGAAAACGGATTCTGTTTCCGTATTTCGATGGAACCGGCGCATTGGTCAATATCAAAGCATACCAGCCGTGGAATCCGAAATACAAATGGGCTTATCCACACCCCGGACGAGGTTCGCATCCGTCCCCGCTAATCAACTTTACGCATTCCAAACTGTACTTCTTCGAGGGCGAGCCAGACTGTTATTGCGCTATCGCCTTTGGAATTAATGGTGCAGTAACCCTTGGTTCTGCTGTGCAGGTTGACATCGAGAAGATATTTGGGGATGAATGCCAGACCCTATTCAATGGTAAGGAAATCGTCATATGCTTTGACCCTGACAATGCTGGAAGGACGCATTCGGCAGAGCTTGCACGAGGCCTGTACAAGTATGCGAAGCAAATCAAGGTTATTGATTTTGACAAATCAGACATCAACCCAAATGGTCTTGATGCATCCATTACGAAGGAAGTCGAAAACGATAAGGGTGTTAAGGAAGATAAGCGTACCGAAAAAGACTTCACGGACTTCCTGAAGAAGAATGGATTTGATGAGCCTTCATTATCGGCATTTTTGAAGCTTGAATCAGAAACCCCTGTGTATACTCAGAATGAAGAGCGAGTAGATGACGTTGAATACCATGTGACAATACAAGAGGCACGAAGCTCTAAGTATGCGTCGCCGCTTGGTAACATCAAACTGGCGATGATCGCCTCTGTTAGTGATGTGGACTACAACTCATATCAGATGCCACAGCAGATTATGGTATCGTGTCCGAAGATGCTGAATTCTGATTACAAAGGAAAGTGTGCCAACTGCAATGTGCGTAAGTATCCTGGCTTTGGATTGGATACAGAAATTACTCTCGATATCACATCAGAGTACTCTCATGCAACCATCAGTGACCCCACTAAGATAGCCTTGACTCGACACCAAATGCTTGGCCTCATTGAAGTGACTGAGATGCAGAAGGAACGCAACCTCAAGAAGTTCTGTGGTATTCCTGATGCATGCCAAGCAGTCAATCTAATGGACGCTTCACCACAAAGCCTGATACGTGTCCGTCTCGGGAAAGACCTTCGAGAGCATGGTGACAACAATCAGTCAAGTTTCGCAGAAGTTAGCATGGAAGGCTACATGGTCGAAAAGGATATCATACCCAATCGATCATATCGTTTTCGTGGAGTTCAGACCACTACATGGAACGGGCAGTACGCCGTCATGTACATAGATGACGCTGAGCCAATATCCACATCTATTGAATTGTTCAAGATGGACAATAATGCATGTGAACTTCTACAAACGTTTCAACCGAATGCAGACGAGGATATTCATGAGCATTTAATGCGCCGATACAATGTCTTTGGCAACCTGTCAGGGATTACTGGTCGTGAGCAAATGTTCTTCGCAAATGACCTGGCGTTCTTCTCTGCTATAGAGATCCGCAATAAGAAGATTCTTCCAGAAGTTACAAGAGGCTGGGTAGAGGTATTGATTGCCGGACAGTCACGATGTGGCAAGTCTGTAATCAGCAAATTCCTCCTCAACCATTACAAGATTGGCGACTTTGTCGCTGGAACATCAGGAGTTAGTATTGCCGGCCTTTTGGGTGGCATATCATACTTCAAGAATACGCCTAAGATCAGTTGGGGTAAACTCCCAATTAACGATGGTGGCCTTCTTGTGATTGACGAAATGAGCGACATGCATGTGAACACCCTATCTGAACTGAAGGATGTGCGGTCACGTGGCGTTGCCCAGATTGATAAAATCAAGTCATCGTCAATTCCAGCTCGTGTACGCAAGATATTCCTATCGAATGAGCGTACTTACGGTGAGAGTACAAAGCAGTTTACTTACGGCATACAGATGATACTTGATTTGTGTGTGAAGCCACCCGTATTGTCGCGGTTTGACTTCGTAGTGGTAGTGAAAACTGACGATGTAGCTGCCTCAAGATTTGCATCCGCATACAAGAACAACTACAACGAATTCACTGAGTATCAATGCCAGAAACTGATCCAGTGGGCTTACTCACGTACGCCAGATGATATTGTGTTTGAGGAGGGTATTGAGGATTATGTGAATGAACAAAACATAGCTCTCACAGACATGTTCCACCAAAGCTCTCAGATTATCAATATCGAAATGCGTGCAAAGATAATCCGCATGGCGGTTTCTCTTGCAACGATGCTTTTTTCAATACCACCCGATGGTGATTATACAAAAATCTACGTCACCGTTGAGCACGCCAAGTACATTGTGAACGTTTTGATTAAAGAATATTCAGGTCCCAATATGGGCCTTGATCACTATTCAAGCATGATTAAGCGCTCAGAGCATCTTGGCGATATGCGATTCATGATGAACATACTGAAGTATGTTGGTCTTGATTCAATTATGACGTACAACGAGTTTACGGAAAATGATTTGTCAAGCATATTCAGCGATTACCTGACACGCACATTGTCAAGGCATGGTTATCTGAACATGGTCGATGGATTGACGGACGAGCGCATGTCGAAGTGTGATTCAATACATGAGGCTCAGAAGAGATTTGTTGGCTTGTTGATTGCCAGAAACTGTATCAAGAAAGCCAGGTATGGACGATTCATCAAAACAGAGCAGTACAACAAATGGCTTCAGGAGCGAGAGAAGCAGGGAGATGGAGCTGAGGCAAGCAATATCCTCGAAACTGGTTCTAATGAACAGTATACTGAAGTCGTGCAAGAGATTTCGTCCTTTGCGCAAGCTGATCGCCTTAATGGACAAAGGGGAGTGGGTTGATTGGGGGACTTATACCAACCGTGAAATATCGAAGTGCTTAGATCTATACACGTCGGTCGGATGGTGTAAGAAAACCATTAAAACTCCCATTGCTCAAATGCAATCATTGCTACGAGCTATAGAGAACGTGAATGAGCACGTTGAAAAAGTACTAGACTCATTCATACTGCGTAAACCGTACCTACGGAAGTACATGATACTTCACTCTGTATTTCCAGTTGAGTACAAGCAGAATCACGACTGGCTACAGGGCTACATGGCACGGCGCCTGATGCCGACAGACAGAGAAGTGGAGGAATGGCTTGCTGTGCCTGAGTTGCCACCTGAACTCGCTGAGCAGTTTGCGGCTTTTGATCCTAAGCCCATTTCTCAGCATATGCAGATGGACAATGTGAGATTAGAGTACCAGATGTTTGGGAATGTAAAGAGGGGCGAGTCTGACAATCCTATCAATGCAATCGACATTGATTGGGAAAAGATAGAGGCAGTTGACATTGCCGAAATAATCCAAGCAATACCAGAGATTGATTTACGTCGGAATGACACTTCTCCAGTATGTCCGGTATCTACAAATAGATATCTCGATGATTATTCAGATCTCCCATTCTAGCCTCTGTGATTTTTACCTCAAACATGAAATAACAATTACAGAGGTTTACACTCACTATTGTTGGAGGATTTATGTCAGAAGGTCTCGGTGAATATTTTGAATCTGCAAGTGAAGAGGAAATTCAAAAACAGCAAGCCGGCGCGTCAAGCGCCAGCTCACAGGCACGCGCACAGAAAGTCGGTGTTCCCGGCAAGTATCTGATGCGTGCAAAAACCACCATCTTCAAAACCACTGACGGCGATTTGGTTCGGATGCCAAGGGCAGATACATCGGAGAAGGGTTCCGTGTCGCTCGTTGTCAATCTGGAGGTCGTTGAGGGTACTGAAAACACTCCTGAGCACAGCTACATATCCACATACATCACAATGTTGCCTGCCCCTGGAGCAACGCAAGAGAAGGTCGACAACACGTACAAGTATTCCAAACCAATCCTCTGCGCCCTTCTTGGCGTGAAGGAAATCAAGGTTGAGAAGGAATGGATGACTGAACACTTCCTGTTTGACTTCACAGAAGACACACCTGGAAAGTTCAACATCACACGAGAACATAAGATGTCTCAGGTTGTCATGGCAACCGTCGAGTATCAGGTATACAATGGCAAAGAGCATCTGCGTATTTCGCAAGTTATGCCAGCACGCCCCGGAGACAAGAGTGTTGAATTCAATGTACCGGAGGCTGGCGCACAGCAAGCACCTGCTGCTCAGAGCGCAAGTAATGCTCCGGTTTCGACCGAGGCATCTGCGCCAGCAACAGAATCGACAACAGCACCAGCAGCAGCTGATGTGTCGATCGACAAGAGCGACGAATCATTTGACCCGAACGCGGCCGCAGGTTCTGCGGTTGACGATTATTGAGGTCTATTATGATTAAAGGTCTTACTCACGACACCGAAACGGGCGTACGCGTTCGAGTTGCCAAGTACAAAGGCAAAATATCGACCGGGTATGCGCCAAACGAAGGGCCGAACAAGAAAAATGCTCCACTGGCATGTGGCTTCTTTCGAATGTTGAAAGAGGTTGTGCGTCAGTCGAGGGCAACTTCTGGTAACGCGACCCAAACAATGCTCAAGGACTGGTTGTTGAATGAAGCAATCCAGGATCTCTTGATCGCAGCCAACAATGGCAATCTTCAGCCACGCAAATTGCAATTCATCTCGCTGTATCAGTCGCCAGATGATATGTGGGAATCGTCTCTTGCCATGTATGGCAATGATGGGTTGGTATGCAAAAGTCACGGAGAAGGTACCGAGGCAAAGCATCTAACCTTTGCGGCTGATGGATCGCGGATATGGAGCCCACGGGTGTTTAACGACACCCCTGGATGTATCTATCGTGAATGCCCAGATTTCATGGCTGGAAAATGCAAGCCGATTGGCTTGCTGAAAGTGCATCCTATCGTCGATATGGAGCCGAATCCATATCGCTTTGAGACGCGGTCGATCAATACCATCATCGGTGTTGAATCGCAGCTCCATGACCTGTTTGCTTTATCGAGAGCTTCGCATGCTGTGAAGGCTCAGGAGCAGGGTAATAGGATTCCATTCGAAGGATTATTTGGCGCAAAGCTGGAAATGCGCCATCGCAAAATGACATCAGGTGGACGAGAGGTATTCATTACTGATATCGTTCCATCAAAAGAGTTTGCCGAAAGCCTGATGGTTCCTATCCGGCGTGGTATCGAACGTAACAATGTCGCTGCTCTTTCAGAGAATGGCATTACAACGTCAATGCTTGAGAATTCGTCTCAGGCTCTATTGGAAAGCACTGAAGAAGAGGCTGGTGCAATTGATGCTCTTGATACTCCAGTTTCAATGGATGTCGCTGACGAGCAGGCTATTGCAACTCAATTCAATGACCCTGAAGAGAAGAAAGACGAATCCTCAAAAGACACTGCAAGTCCGAGTGCCGCAGAGGAGACATTGTTGGAAACATGATTGTACAAGACCTCTCTTGGTGATACGCCAAGGCTAGGAAGCTAGATTGAGACGCTACTTGTTGCTCGAGGAAATCCCAGGAGGCAGGGACGACCAAGTCATCGCATTAAAAAGTAATGAGATCGACCTGGTTCGTCCCAGCTACCTGGGAAATCCTCCAGCTTCAAGAACGCTGTTTTTCAATCATTAGTTGTACATCTAGGGTGGAAGGTGTAGTCACTGCTGTACTATGGGACCACGTATTCCGAGGAGTACGGCTATTCTGTTGGGGGATACGGACTTGACAGATGCTCGATCACATGAGGTAGGTAGCGCCTATCCTGATGTTCGATGTGGCGACTACGCCTTCTTGTTAATTAGATTGATGAATTCACTGGTCCCATCGTCTAGTGGTTAGGACTCCAGGTTTTCATCCTGGCAACAGGGGTTCGATTCCCCTTGGGACTATTTTCTTTATTGAGGAGGGGTCGTGAAAGGAAAGCGGTTAAAGGAAGGCGACATTGTCATGATGAAGGCGCGTAAGTATGCAAACGACCAAAACATTGTTGGTGCATTAGCCATTGTCGTGAGGTCAAGCAGACAACTTGGCACAAGAATGTGGGAGGTCAAGATAGGAAGAAAGGTTTTCTATCCCTATCGTCATGAGCTTGAGCACCTTGGAACAGTGTGTGATTAACACACATCTTAAGATAGGTGATTCTGTTTTCATACGCGATAGCAGATATGCGCGTTTTATGAATATGTCTGGCGCTATTGCGAAGGTGGTTGGCAAGTACAAAACACCATCACTCCCACTCATGTGGGGTGTCAGGGCTGGGAATAAAACCACTTATATGTATCGCCGTGAAATCGAATATGTTACAACATAAATGGTATGGCGTGGGGTGATGGATCCTAGAAGCCCCTTTGTGAGACTCGCTACAAAGTACCCTACGAAGGTACGTGAGGGTTATGCCCAGGCGGGTATGATCTCGCTTACCATACTGTTCGAGTGTATGGGAGTAGTGGCCAGAAAGTACACCTGGTTCGACACGCTTCGCTGCGCAGAGTTGAGCGATCGGAGTCTCGAGCCTACCATTGTTTATTGGTGCCGATACGGCCCGGCTATAAAACGCGACCCGCTGTTCTGGGGGAGACCCGGCGATATTGGTGGGAACACTCGCGTAACCTCTGGGTAGTGTACACCGTATCGGCACTTTTTTACCTCACCTCGAAAAGGAAATTAACATGCTTGTTGAAGCTACCCTTCGGTTCAAGCATGCGCGGATCATGCAGGTACTCAGGGAACACAATCTCACGGTTAAGAAGTTGGCTGAAATGTCTGGGTGGAAGCAGGCAAAACTTGGTTCGTTCTTAAGATTCCAACGTGTGCCCAAGTCAAACCTTCCTGCGCTGTTTGAGGTTCTGCAAGTACTGGACCCAACAATCACGTATGAAGAGGTGTTCCCTGAGAGTCTGGAAAAAGCTGTTCAGGTCTTTTCTACAGTACGCAAACAAACAACTGATGTGGATGTGCTACAGTTGACAGATCATTCAGTCAACATGCTTGAGATTGAAGACCAAACA
>Ga0307928_10004179_pt1 | contig 10968 bp, 12 predicted proteins | sample AceLakmetagen232_FD_201815 | JGI IMG/M metagenome (GOLD analysis project Ga0307928, IMG submission 201815) | Saline water microbial communities from Ace Lake, Antarctica - #232 | ecosystem: Environmental > Aquatic > Non-marine Saline and Alkaline > Saline | place: Antarctica: Ace Lake...
CTAGGGATGATCATCTCAACCCACATCTTATCCACGGAATCCATGATCACGCTGTAATCTTCACGGTAGGGATCTGCATGATCATCATTAGCATTTGTCAGAACATAGGCAGACTTAGCGAACACACTATATTTTGTCCGGTCCCGTGTGACCGGGCCACCGGTAACACTTCGACTCTCACCAACCCCATCCACAAGATGGGACACATCAAACGATGGATGCCATGCTGATAAATGTAGATCAAGCTCACGGTGCTTGGATCGTGTCTCTCCATCAAACGAATATCCTCTGGTCAAAAGCTGATCATCTATATCAAGATGATCTGTAAATGTTTCATCTAAAAATCCTTCACCGATAACATAAATTGCTCCGTGAAGATTCGTATCATCCAGATTAGCGCCGGACACAATCAACACCTGCCGGATGCCGCCATGATCGGTACGCACAAGCCGGGCAATATCAAGCATATCGCTCTGCCAATATCCCCACCATGCCGTTTTAACCTGATCATAAACAAAAAGCGCGTTGTTGTAGGTGGCACCATCCAGAGGCACGGCCAGATAGAATAGGCCATTGTGGCTTGTTGCTTGGGCAACGCTTGCTGCTGCCCAATTCACTCGATCCATAAGCGGCTGAATCGCGGCGCTGATCGGTTCCGCTCCAGAGTGGAGTTGAGCTTCATCTGTTTGCGATAGAGCATAGACTCCTCCCTCAGACAAAAACCAAACATCCGGCCCCATCTGCAACACTGCATTCTTGGCAATGGCTCCTCGTTGTTTCGTGAGGATGTCACCCCGCACTGCTGTCAAATCACCATAGACATTATTTAGCATCCAAATGCTCTGATCAAAAAGCACAAGCATACGCTGCTGACCAAAGGGAAGCATTCGGGTAATGGAATCATCGGATCCCTCGTTGATTCTGAAGGCATTGAATACCGGGTCAAAATTCGTGTAGTCATACGTGTCGCTGATCGCAATCTGATCTCGGCTATACTGCACAAACAATCTTCCATTGAACTCAACGCCATGATCTCCGTTAGGGATCGGCTCAATAAAGGTAGGGTTTGATGGGTTGGCGGTAATCTGCGTGATCAATTCAAAGGTTCCAATTCCGTCCGCAAAATCCTGTTGTGGGATCCATGCCATGGGTTCTTGTTCTGTACCTCGTAGCATCACCACCCGATCAAAGCACTGCACAAACTCAATGGGCTCAGTTAGGGTTTCTTCTGCTGGGTATGGAATTGACAGAGGGATCTGCCCGGATCGCAACAATACAGCTCGATTGACCATAGCGATAAGCACGCCTTCCTGTCCAGCCGGATCACTGAAGACTCCAGATCCGTAGATCGCACCAACTCCAGTTGGCTTATCAAACGATACAGAGCCTTCCCACAGTGCTTCACTATTTGGATCCGTTCCTCCAACAGAAGCTACCCATTCATCATAGGTAACGGAAACACGGATTACAGTATCTCCAGCATAGGTGATTACCGCAGTTCTATTCATGACCGGACGAACATTTCCGGCAGTAGTGACAACATCTCCAACACTCCAATGAACATGACCGTTGGGGAGGGTAATATTATAATATTCAAACTCATAGATGCCACGGTCCGAAACTCGGTGAGAGGATACGGATGCTGTATCCTCTCCCCCGGTACCACCATGGGTTTCATCTACTGCTGCTTTCAGAAGAAACGAAAATGGAAACTGCAATCCCCAATCCTGTGCCCATCCGACTGTGGCAAACCCTTTGCGAGTTTCCGCAACCCCACGATCAAAGATTTTATTCTTTGCCATGGAACAGAAGCCCGGACCAATCAATCTCGGATCCCGAGATGCATCCATACCAATGAAACCACCATCACCATCCAACTTCGGTGCCTCATCGTCCTGATCATACTTATTATATCGCGGCATCTGAAACTCCTTTGGAGCGAAAGCCTAAACGTTGTGCCCATCTATCCCAAAATCTAACACCTTTGTGATACACAAGAGCTCTTTTCACTAGCTCGCGGCATACCTTTGTGGCTTCAGATCTGTGCTTACCTTCGGAAATAAGTCTCATGAATACGCGCTGGGCCGCTCTCAGCATAAGTAGGAAAAACTCTCCATCAGCTCCTTCCTGATCATACACAAGAACTTGTCCCTCGATGCCTAGGATTGCCCTACCGGCCTTGAGCTCTACGCAACACCAATCATGGAAAGCGGATGCTTCCCAAAACTCAATGTAATCGGTATCATAAACTCCATCGAATCGGTTATACTTGAACCATCCCGGTACAACGCCATACCCTTTGGTCGTGCATACTTTAAGATCCCCACCGAAATCAGCAGTGATAGTTGTCTTTACGTTCTCACGAAACCATTTCCACGGATGAAGCATTGATTACTTCTCCAGAAGTTTATCCAATTTCGATTCAATCACTGGAATCCGAGAGATGCTTTGCTTCATGCATGCCATATCAACTTTCTGCTCATGTGCCATCTCAAGAGCATTTACGCCTGCATCAGCTTTCACGTCCAGTGATCTGTAAGATACTCCAACGCCAATCAAAGTGCCTGCTATGGCGATCCCGGCAACTATAATCTTCCATGGCTCTTTCATCTCATCACCCTCGCTTCCCTGTTATTGATCCTGTCCTGTTGCAACCATATACGTCCATACTGCATTGATCGTTGCTTCATTAAGCCCCGTATCTTTCAGTCCTGAGAACAGAGTGAGAAGCGTAGAACTCATACGGGCACCTCTTGAGGTGTTCAACCAATCTTCTTCAACTTCCTTCGCAGCTATCCAAGCGTTAGCCTCTGCAATGGCATCGCCAACGGTAACTGGTCGAGTGAGGCCAAAGAAGTCTACGATCCCCTCAAGCTGCTTGATCTCTGCTCCTGCGGCATCCACAACTGCCTGGAGTTGTTCTGTCTCTTTAGCCTGTTGTTGTGCTGCATACTCTGCATCTGTGAGCGTAATAGGCACACGGTGTGCAACGCCATCAATCACGTTCACAGTCCAGCCAATACGAACCATTCCTGCGGGGGCGGCATCTACAACGGCATTTGTAATATAGCCGACTCGCTTCAGCACTGCATCGGAAACTTTGCTGTTAATGTTGATGCCCTGACGCACTTCAGTGCGAATCTGTGACTTGCTACTGAGCCAGCGACCCTTGACAGAATCATAAATCGGTGCTGCCTGTGCTGACGCTGTGAATCCTAGTACCATTATTGCTGCTATTATTCTTTTCATAATCCTTCTCCTGTTAATATGTCAACTGCTCACTGTAAATTAAAGCTATCTCGGCGGGGGAAAGTTTGCGGTTCCAAATACCTACTTCGTCGGCGGCTCCAATCAATGATCTGGCAGACGAGTAGTCACTATGCCCTACCTTAAACACTGCGTCTTGTAACACTGTTGAAGTACCTGTCGCAATTGTGAAGCCTAGTTGCTCCCCGTTTGCGTATACCCTCGTAACACGATATCCTTTTGTGTTCTCTGCCGTCATGGCAATATGAGTCCAGTTTCCAGTAAGAGCAGTGGGGGTATCCGCCATATGAGAAACGTTGCCTGTGCTCCATCCTACCCCCGCGTGCAAATCACTTGGACCAGCGTACAAAGATAATCCATTTACTCTGGCTCCATAGGAGTATACGATCGCATCGTATGCTGTGAATGTGCTGACTTTAACCCACGCCGTGATTGTGTAGTTGCTTTCCCCGTGTAGCAGAGCGCTGTTAACCGTCTCAACACTGCCTAGAGCAGATCCATCACAGTAAGCCGCAGTTCCAGCGGCAACAAAGGGTACATCGTTTGTTTCTGTAACACCACTTAGCCAATTCCCCGTTGTCTCAGATACTGCATCGTAGGCATTCCCATCTAAGGCGTAGTACGCCACAAGCCCACTCCAGACTTCTGCGGGTGTTGGATCTGCTGGCTTTACATATATAAGCTCCTCACTATAGAGCCTATAAACGTCATGGCTAGACAACGTGCGCAACCATATTGCAGCCTCATCAATTTGTCCCTGAAAAGTAGTCACCGCCGTGCTCATCCTACCTAGTTGGTATGAGTTAATATCCTGCCATTCTGCCCGAACACTTGCATAAGAAGATACCCACGTACCATTATGATAGTAGTTCACAACATTGCCAGCATCGTAAGTAACGGCTATGTGCTGCCACTCGTTGAGCAAACACGGGATTGGCTGGGGATCGGCAGGAACGCATCCAGCTACTGAGATCACGTTAGTGTCTGTTATATAAAACCCATTCTGAAAACTGCTACTGCGATATTGGTAGAAAATACCAGCGTTTGCCGTGTAATTTGTTGGGCGCACCCACGCCGACATCGTAAAGTTTGATTCATTATGTGTGAGGCTGAGGGTTTCCGTCGTAATATAACTAGCTGCTGTGCCATTAAAACTTGCTGCTGTGCCTACTACAGCGTCATTCGTTTCCACAACTTCCGCTGGCCATGTTCCTCTGATATTCTGAATTTCATCGAGGGCTGTACCATCCAGACGAAAGTAAGCTGCGATGTCCACCCACATAGTTTCGGATGCAGGTGTCGCAGAACTGCTAAGAGACCTACGCCTAGTTCTCGGCCCTGCCAAGCAGGATGCCGAAATGCACAACGCCAAGGCTATGAATATAAATCGTTTCATTGATCTAATCCTTCATCAGCCAACTTGATACGCCACTTGTTTCCATTCCAACGGAATGCTTCGAGAAGCTGTGCATACCCTGTGCTCAAATCAATTGTATCAGCAAAGCTCACGGTGTTCGTATCGGCAGCTATTGTACATGCAGTACCTGTTGGCTTCAGGATGATCTCCGCTTCATTGAATCCATTTGTGATCCAACTAGAATCAAATGATAGCGTAAGAACACTGCTCGCTGAGATGGTACACACGATTGGCATTTTGTTGGTCGGGTATATCGTCACATTGGTTGTGCTGTATAGCGTTCCCAGGGATTCATACATTCCAGTTAATCCGCTGCCGTCACCCACGAAGGCGGCGTTCGTAATCGAATAGCCGCCCATATCCAAATCAGCTTCCATCGCATTGTTGCCGTTTTTATGGAGGGAGTCGGGATCGACTTCGGCAAAGCCGGTGATATAACCCTCCTCGCCATGATCTCCCCAATCATAAGCTATGTCCCCATTACTACCCTGGACCGATGTAGCAAAGTCCGTTCCGTTGCTTAAAGATGCTGTTCCAAGAACCTGCCACGTTGCATCTTTACGAGCATATATAGAGCCATCGCTAAGTGCATCTGCCGGAATAAATACGGTTGTGGTATTGGTGTCGGATGTCGTATAGGTGAGATAGATTCCCAAGCCCGGAACAACGAGATGCTGACTGAGCGTGACTTTGTTCGTTCCCCAAAACTCCAAAGCCTGAACCTGAGCTAACAGGTTGGTTGCCAGATCAACGGCTCCGGCTGCGGCCCGCTCGTCAATTGGTGAGGATCCGGCAACTCCACTCCCACCACCCGGTTTGACAATCTGCGCTTCCAAAGAAAAAGCAAAGAGCATCCCAACCAAAATAAACATCAATAATTTCATAAGATATTCCTTTATTTCCTTCGTTTCCGTCTGTTCAAAACGCACAGAGCAAACTTTCCTAATACGCCATCGCCTGAACATCAACCTGCCCATCAGTAGCTGCCTGTTTAATGAAGCGAGCTTGCAATGCTGCCGCCTTACTAAGTGTCCCGGCTGCTCCCACTCCAAGATACAAACCGATATCTGTTGTAGGATCATCGCCATCCAAACGCATTCGCAGAGGGCCACCACTCACGGTATACGTGTAGTGCGTAGCCTTCTCCACTTCCGTAATGGCCTTGGCGGCTGCACTCACAGCAATAGATTCATGTGCTCCAACTGGAGTCAAATTTCCAAGATCCGTAACATTCCGTACATTCATTCCCATGACAAACTCTCCTTCGTTTCCTTCGTTTCCTTCTGTTCAAATCTCAGATCCTACGCAATAGCGTACTTAATCTGCCCCTGCTGCCCCTCGGTCACATCAACAGCATCAGCCAAAAATACATAGGCTCGGGCTTCTTGGCGCTCGGCCTTAGACAACTGCCCATCTTCCACGAGCATATCCGCAAAAACTGCCCGCCTCAGAAACTTGTTAATGACAAATGGGATCTCTTGGAGCTTCCAATACGTAGTTGCCGTGGTGGGATCCTCCGTTGTGCTCGCCAGGATGGCTTTGTAACACTCCCCGGTGGAATCCACATAGACAACATCGCCTGTGATGTAGCTAGATCCGCTTTCCCATTCAATGGCTGAAAGCTCTGCTGGGCGTTGCCGGAACTTAACCCATACACGATTGCCAGCAAGCGAGCTGGGTTGAACTCCATTCTCACTGATATCAAAATCAAGAAAGCCGGGATAGTTACTAGTCTTGGGATTGCGCATGCTAACGCTCTCCACTTCAGCCATGACCGTTTCATCAACTTGCTCTAAGCTCACATAACGATCAAATGCATAATCATCATCGGCAACATCGGCAACTAAGGTCCAGTAGGCTGCTTCCGTAGCCGGGTTCTGGTTTGTGTTGGAGCCCTGTTCGGAATAGTAATAGTTGTCGTCGTAATAAATCTCTATGGCTTCAGCATAGGTTTCTGCGGCATCCCATGTGGCCCGGTACTGTCTGCGCTGGGTAAACATCAGCTCCGGCCAAAAGGCCCACTCAACACCCTCTTGAACACGAACAGAAGCAAAGTCGGCAATGGTGGCGGCAAACAGATCCGTGTAGTCACCTGACTCGGGATCCACTCCAAGCCTACGGGAGACGGAATGCAGAAGACTCTTAAAGGAAATCGTCCTCATAATGTTCACCTTTCTACTTCAGCTCACCATAACTTTTATGGAAGCGTTTCTTGGTAGGGGTATAGCCAACCTGAATCTTCTCACTACGGCTGGTAACTTTGCATTCTGGATTGTGCTTTAGCGTGTCATTCACAAAATCATCATCATCCCAACACTGATAGCCATACTTGCGGCCAAAGTGGTGATAGAAGTAGGGATCCATCTGCATGCTGACGTGACCAAATGACATATCCTTACGCTCGCCCTTAACTTGCTGGGCCAAACGTTGGCGCTTGTGCGCCATCTGAAGATCCATCTGTCTGCCGGTACGAAACTCTGCCAGTAATTCAGGAGTCAATTCCATTTCCATCATTTCCGGGGGTTCGTTAAGTACGGTAGACATCGCATTCTCCCTAGCAGATCTAAAACAATTTCAGCTTTTCAAAAAGAGGTACCCGGTGGTAGATCACCGGGTACCCAACCGGAGGTAGGCCGGTCTACTTCGTGAATATCTTGCAATAGATCTTCAGCTCTCCAGACGTGAGCGTACTCGCTGCTGAGATGGCCGTTGGGGTCAAAACTGCATCAACGGTGTCGGCACTGGTATAATTATATCTGGCAATCACTCCACCCTTGATATTGACTTCAGTACCTCCCGCATTCAGCTCTTGGCTGGCAAGAAAACGGGCTGCGCTTGCTCCATCTCCAATGGTAACTGCATCGGATAGATGATTCGTATCAGACGAATCTGCAAACGGAGCAACCAATACCGTGTAGACAACTTCCACAATGCAGTCTGCTGGCACGCTAAAGAGCGCAACCGTTTCTGCGGTGTTGGTCGCTGTCTCTGTGAAGTCGTCATACTCAAGTGATACAACGTGCGTGGCACCATCGTGCAACGCTGCCTCCTGCGCAAACAGGGGGCTGATCGAAGGGGCCGCAAACAGCGGGCCAGAAACTAAACCAAGAATCGCTACCAGAATAACAAACAATTTAATCTTCAACATTTCATCATCTCCTCTATGGAACTTTCAAAATGGATTCCGGTGGGGAGCTCCCACCGGAATCTCAACTCTCAACTCTCTACGTTTTCTCAGCTACCCGAGTAAACAACAACATGACCCAGAGGATTCTTGCATTTGTGGGCAAGGATCATATCCATGTTGGCACGGGGTCCACCACCACGATCTTCAAGATCGCGGATCCGGGGCAAGCGCGTGTAGCAGATTTCCATCATGCTCATATCCACGAACAGGCCAGAGCGGCTGCTGTAAGCGGTTTGTGCTCCCGTGGAAGCGTTTGTTGCCAAGAAAGAACTCAGCATCAAGTCAACCGTTCCCGTGTCCATAACGAGCTTGTCAATCACATTGATCAGTGCCCGGCTGTTGGCATCCTGATTGAATGTGCGGGAAGCGGTCTTGTTAGAAACCGTGTCCACGTAGGTCGAAAACTTGCTGATCTGGCGTTTCAGTGCCACACCAACCACACCCTTGAGTGTAACCGCATCCTTGCGCTCGTTGTAGGCGCTCTGCATCAGATCGCCAAATGCTTCCTCAGTCAGAGATGCAAGTGTTCCCGTATGCCGCGAAGCGGTTGGGGTACGGAATGCAGGATCAACCGGATAAACACCTTGAGCGGCATTTTCGAGCCATGAGAACAGTCCACGAGTCTCGTAGGGCTTGGTAGCTCCATCTTCGATCTGTTGATCAGAAGTGGATAGCAACCGGCGCTCGCCCATACGTTTCAGAACAACAAGGTTCTTAACTTTCTGGCGGGCCATTTCCGTTTTGCTCACACCGGCAACATCGCTCTCATCAGCAAAATCCGTAACAGCAGGATTGCGCCAAAACTTCTGTGGCAATGCTTGGGCCATCTTGCGTGGTACGTGGTCAAAGGATTCAACATCCTTACCATCCAACACACCACCATGGCCTGTGTCCGGGTACGCTTCCATCTGGAACTGAATCAGAGTCTGATTCGGCTTGCTTCCCTTTGGGCACATCGTGAGATACGGTGTCGCTTGGGCCTGAATGTTTGAAATGTAATCTGCGAGTTCTTCGCGCTTACCAACCTGATCAATCTCTTTCAATGCGGGCATAATTTCAACCTTCCTTATACATTAAACAGAAACTGATCAGGCCCGGTGCCCAACATCAACCCCTGCTTTATTTACTCGTTAATCCATCCATTAAAGAAACGGCATCAGCATCACTCAACTCATCCGCATGCATCGCCTTCGCTGCCAGCGCTCCACGTTTTGGGGCACTTGCTGCCGGGGGTGCAACTGCACTTCCGACTGCTGCACTTGAGGTAGGGGGTGGGACAGGTGCTTTCTTCGGCACAACTGCAAGTTTCACCGGGGGTTTCTTGCTGGCCGCATTCCTTGCGTTCTCACCGGCAATCATATCACCCAAGATCATCTTATAGCCTGGTAGCCGTTTGAGCTCCGGCACTGCTGCCAAAGCCCGCTGCACCATCGCACTGTCTGCGTGGGTCGGGTTGAAAAGATTTGGATATGCCTCTTTAGCCACAACTTCAGCCTGTCTGCGATTTGCAATAGCTTGGTGAGCTTGCGGTATTAACCGGTCCTTCTCCTCGCGTACTTGGCTCCATCGCTCTCGGATCTGCTGTGCTGTATAGACTGTCTCCACACCTGTCTTTTCGTCCGTATCCTCGTAGCCTTCCCAATTTGCCAGCGTCCACGCTTCCACACTTTTCAAATGCGCTTCATACGCATCAACCTGCGCCGGGGAGTCTGCCAACATCAATTCATGCTGGTTACTAATCGGCTGGGGTTGCGCTTGTGGATTCGTGGTTAGCTCTTGCACTTTGGTTTCCAACTCGCTTACGCGAAGCTCTTGGGCTGTAACCTTTTCCTCGGCTGCTTTCCTCTGCCCAACAGCTTTATCAATACGCTTCTGGATCCGCGCTTTCTGCTCCTCCGACAATCCTTCAATCGGATCTTCATCCGTATCGGGATCCGGCGCTGGGTCTGCTTCCGGGGCTGGGTCTGGAGTCGGCTCCGGTTCGGGCTCAGGAGTAGGATCAGGATCTGGAGCTGCTTCCGGGGCTGGGTCTGGAGTCGGCTCCGGTTCGGGCTCGGGATCATCGCTTCCCATTAACGTCTGCATCATTCCAGCCGAAAGGTCGGAATCATTTACCACAGGAGTTTCCGTAGGAGTTGGTTCTACGGTTGGCGCTGAGGGGCCATTTGTTTTCGGTGTTGCCATGACTTTTTCCTGTCAAGTAGGTTCCATCAACCTATATTTTGTCATCGCCCGGTTGAAGTTAGGCGAGCCGTTCTTTTGAACAAACCCATCTTGGCAAAAAAAACACAGAGCGCAATGCTCTGTGTTCAAAACGATACGTAACGATACGTAACGATACCTAATGCGATGCTCTAGCCCCCTTGACTTACTCCTCTTTTTCCTCGCCTCTCGTCGCTAATATCCGATCAATGCACTCTCCCATGAGTGTTTCCAGAGCAATCTGACCACCAACAGCACGGTCCAAACTCTGCTGATCAATGCCCGGAGTCTTGATCACTGCATCAAAACCGGAATGCGCTTCACTGGCTAACTGAATCACACCCTTCCACACCGGGGCTCCGGGCGCTGCCGTGAAGCAAGATTGCAATTGCTCCGTAGGCATATCCTCAAAAACCCCAAACGGCAAAGCTACTCCCAACTTAGCAATATCCATAACGATCCCTTTTACTTTCAGCCTTTCAGCTTTCATCCCTCAGCGTTTCTTATTGCTGCACTCCCACTCGCCCTGTCTGCGCATTCTCACCCTGCTGCACCATGAACTCAAGATGCTGAATCCGCTTCTGCCAGAGCTCCTGAGTTTTCTCGCTCGGCTGCATGAATGCATCTGGAGTCTCATTCATCATCTGGATACGTTGCTGCCACCACTGGAGACGCATCTCAAAGTTTTGTCCATCCTCTTGCATCTCGGTTTCAACACCAGAATACGATTTCACGAAGACCAACTCCTCCTCCTCGATCTCCTTCATATTCACGGTATCAACTTCCTCTAACACTTCATCAGCAAGTTGGGGATCAATCATCTTGAATACCATCTCCACGAGCTTATCCCGTTGCGCTGTATTCTTGGTGTCCATGGGTAAAACGATTTTGCCAA
>Ga0307928_10004180_pt1 | contig 10965 bp, 12 predicted proteins | sample AceLakmetagen232_FD_201815 | JGI IMG/M metagenome (GOLD analysis project Ga0307928, IMG submission 201815) | Saline water microbial communities from Ace Lake, Antarctica - #232 | ecosystem: Environmental > Aquatic > Non-marine Saline and Alkaline > Saline | place: Antarctica: Ace Lake...
TGGTATTGCGAGCTGTTTGGGATAAGAGGGGGTAGGTTTGTTCTATGGCCGCAAATGGGAGAGGTGCCGAACGTGTTCCGCAGATGGGCGCAGTGGTTACTGCTGGGCAACCGATGGATAAGGGAGGGGAAGCGATGAGCATTGACGGCATAGGTGGTCTCAACAAGCGGGTGAATGAGCTGGCGGCAACGGTTGGCGACACGCGCGCGCTGCTCGACAGCTACATGCAGGGCAACAGGGTCGAGATCAAGGGAATATTCGAGCGGGTGGGAAATCTGGAGGTGGTGGCTGAGGTCACGCTCGGCAACAAGGAGGAGATCGACCGGCTGACTGAGCGGGTAGACAAGATGGTGAAGCCGCCGGGGTGTCCCACTGAGACAGAGTCGCTGGAACGAGTAACTGAGCTGGTAGAGGAGATGAGCAAAACGAAGCACCACGTCGGCATGCGGGTAGACGAGCTGGAGGCATTGCTGAACAAGGCCATGGTCGGAGCCGTAGCTGAGAAGGAGCAGACGTGGGGCAGGATACACAAGTTGTCGGAGGCGCTGCATGATTTCATGCGCGGCGACCAGGCTGAGAAGGCGAAGCAGTGGGACAGGTATGGTGAGCTTGCCAACGAGATAGGTGGTGTGCAGGAAGCACTGAAAGGGCACATGCTCGGCGACGATGAGGAGATGGTGAAACTGTGGGCCAAGATTGGCGCGATGTCCGAGGTCGTAGACAGCGTGCAGAAGCGGATCAAGGGCGGTGGCCCCGGCCCCACCGCGGTTCTTTCCGAGGAAGTTCACAGGATGTGGGCTAGGATTGATGAATACAAGGCGGACACGTGCAACGCCACCAAGTTGTTGTCATTCCGACTTGGCGAGGTGGACACAGCGATTGAGCACCTAGAGACGGTGAACACGCACCGGGAAGATGAGCACGCTGGGCTCAAGAACAGACTCGACAACTTGTGCATCCGCGTGAGAAGTGAAGACGTGGAGCTGGACCGGACGAATGAGGTCCTCCGCAGGGCCATAGAAAACGAGGCGTCCAACACTACCGAGGCGGTGGCGGACATGCAGTCGCTGCGCAAAACCGTCGCGGAGCTGACTGAGCGGATAGTGGAGCTGGAGGAGCACCCGGTGGACACCGAGGGTATGGGAGAGAGCGTCTGCATGTTCCACACAGTGAGACTTGAGAAGCTGGAGGGGCGTGTAGACGAGCTGGAGGATGCTCAGGGCGATGGGCAACCGAACCCCGACTATCTTCCACAAGAGTTTCTGAACACTCCAGACGGGCTAGTGCATGTTGAGGTCTGCAAAGATGACGTTAGGATGCTGGCATGTTACCGTGCCAACCAGCGTGCGGTGCCGGAGATAGTGGGTTACGGAACGACCGGCGACGCTGCGTTCGAGAATCTACGCGACAAGCTGGACGCCTATTACAAGGGCAAGCGGTGGATATCTTCTGTATGCTGTTCGACAGCGGAGGTGGAAGATGTGGGGAACGACGAAGGAAATTGATGGGAAGATTCTGTTTCAGAAGGACTCTGTAACGGGCCGGGGATTGGATGCTATCAACAAATTGACAGCCCGTCTTGACCTTCTGGAAGACCATCTTGGTAGGTTAGAGGACTCAGTGAGGCTGGCAGAAGCCGAAAGGGATGTCGAGAAACGGTGGGGCGTCACCATCGCATACGATGTTCCGTGGCTTCCATGTTCGCCTCTGCACATGATTAAGGCGCAGGCAGATGGGATACCGGGGCTTATCGGGAAGGGCACAACCATGCGCATTGCGTTCTATGATCTACTCCCGCAGCTAAAGGGCTGGTTTGCATCGGCTGAAAGTGTTAAGATGGGGGAGAAAGACGACAGTTAAGAACCACCCCAGCTCGCCAGAGCCTATCTGGAGCCTCCGAGCTGGATGACCGCACTGTTGGGAGTAACCAGCCCCAGCGGTGCGGTCTCTTCCCTGGCAGCCCCAGACCCAATGGGTGGGTGAAACTGCCGGGCACCCCACGGGCTGCGGTCCGTGGCAGCTCACTCACCATGTGTGAGAAGAGTCCCCACGCCGTCGGGAATGCACCCCCGGCGGCGTGAGCCGTTCTATAGCACCCCCTTGACATAGGTATGCCATATGTGGTAAATACAGTATAGGCTCGTAACACGAAGGGTGCATTCGTGCTACGGCCCACGAGCGGCAGACCTTGGCCGAGGGTGGGAGGTGGGAATGCAATCACACAACAAGGTCGGATCGTATGAAGAGTTGCAGGAGGCGTTGGGCAATCTGTCCCAGCGCCTCTTGCATTTGGAGAACCGGATGGACGAGTTCCATGCGTTCGTGCAACAGCTTGTCGCAGAGATGGCTACCATGGGGGATTCAACATGGACTTGCGGCCAGAAACAGACGAAGCAATAGCAGCACGGAGGTTAGTTGTGTACGCCACGTTGCTCTACAACTCATGCGTGATCCCACGCGATGATGTTCTGGATGAGGGGTATTTCTACGAACCTGACGACGAGTTGACAACCATGTGTGGCGAGTATGCCGACATGGCAATATGGGGTCGGATGTCACAGTCGGCATATAACGGGATCGTGAGCGCATTCCACGATCTCATGGCGATTAAGGACAAGAACGACAAGGCATCGGTAGAGAGCCGACGAGCCCGGTATGCGAAACTCGCAGAGGAATAAGCAATGGCGTGGACAGTTACCGTAAATGACGAGAGAAGTAACGCTGGGCAGGGTGTTAAGCCCGTGGCTGAGTGGTTGTGCGTTGGCATTATCGCAGCCGCTGGCACGACTCAGGTCGGGGTCATTCGCCACCCCACTACCAACGAGCCCATGAACGGCAACATCCGCCACATCCGTGTGGTTACGCCGTCGCTTGGCGGGCATACCTTGACGCTTGCGCTGAGTGACAACGCGAACAGCATCGTCAAGTGGACCGAGACCGCCATCGCAGAGAGTCAGGCGGTGACAGCCCCCGAGGAGTTCGGGTTCTACCGCTTTGCAGTTGGCGGTGTCCCGTATCTCACCGCGACTGAAAGTGCAGCGGCTGGTGCGGCCCACACGATCACAGTCCTGTTCACGATGGAGGACTGATCATGGGTCAGACTAAGTTCGACATAGGCCGCGTCAGAGTCAAGGCGGACCCCACTGGTACGGCGGTAACGGATGCTGTATTCCAGGTGGACGCGCCATCTACCGTCTCTGCCGACAACATCATCTTCAGCGTGACGAAGGATGAGGATACCGCCCTGTTCTCGGTTGACGAGGACGGTGACGTGACGTGGGCCGGTGCGACCGTCTCTGGTGGAGCCCTTTCAGGCACAGACCTAACACTGAGCGGTGGCATCGAGTTGACCGCTGGCGGCAGCATCACCACGACCGCAAACGGTCTGCTGACGCTCTTGCCACACGGGACCGGCTATGTGAAGGTTGGCGACGCCGGGAACACGAGCCACACTCTGAATGCGAACGATGACCTGTTCGTCACCGGCAGGCTGGAAGTCGACGGCACGGTCTACGCTGACGGCAATATCAGCTGCGACGGTTGGATTCGGGCGTGGAGCAGCACGATTACCGGCTCGAATATCTTCGTCAACACGAGCCTGTATTGCGCTCGTATTACCACATTTGGCGCGGGGAGTTCAAACCTCGCGATGACTCTAACGAGCCCCACGTCCGACATCACACCCGGCCAGTTTACAGTGGTCGGCTCAAGTGCTTGGAGTTCAGCAACCGGGGTCCATGCGAACGGCGGCAGTCTCAGCTTCACAGCAGGCGCGGCGAGCGGGGCCGGGACGCCGGGCACCATCAATTTCTTCAAGACAGACGGCACCACGCCAATCGCCATCTTCGCTGATGACGGCATCCTCCAGACGGCTCCGGCGGCGGCTCCCACGCCTACCGGCCCGTCTCAGATGGGCTGGTGGCTGGACGAGCCGAACGACTTTGTCCACGCCGTGATTGAGTATAGCGACACCACGCTCAAGTCGCTCGAACGGTCGCTCAAGCCTCATAAGTTCCGCGAGAACTTCATGTGGACCAGCGGCATCTACTCTGCCATCTGGTCGCTGTCCAATCTGCGGAACGGTTCAGGCGGCTCAAATGTCGCCACTACCGGTGCTGGCGATGGCGGAAGCGTCACGCTGACAACAGCCGATCAGGCAGGCGACTACGAGCTTACGAAGACGCAGGATGTGTTCTTCAGCCGCACAATCGAACCCGTTCTTGATATGGGCATTACCTTGAGCACGGACCTTGCGAACAAGGAGGTCCAGTTCGGCCTATCAGATACGCCGATGGGCGGCGAAACGCAATACTGTTATTTCTTCTTCGACTACACAGCAGACAACGTAAACTGGTGGTCAAAGAGCAACGGCACAGACGCGAGCCTTGCCGTCGGCCCGACTGCCGGAGCAAAGCAGCAACTGCGCATTGCTGTTGACTCAGATGGCGTGGCGCGGTTCTACGTTGACAGTGTGCTCGTCGGCACGGTCACAGGCGCTGTCGCGGCCACCACACCGATGTATGGGTTCTGGTCTGTGAAGACTGAGGGCGCAACCGTTGAGGCGGTCGTCGTGGACCACGCCTACGGATTCTGGGATTAAGGGAGAATGGTGATGGCAACGGTGCGCCGTGGAGTGAAGAAGGGCGCTGGTAGAGGAAAGGGTCGTGGGCGTAACCGGAACACAAAGCCATGCACGAAGGGTGGCCCTGGATTCGGACGTGGTGGGGGACGTGGCAAAGGGACAGGCAGATCGTAAACAAGGAGTAGCACAATGGCAGTACCAGAACTGAGCTGGGATAACTTGGATGAAGTGGCCGAGATGCGCGATGTTCGCCTCATTCTTGAGCAAGTCTCCGTCGGCTTGCGCAACATCGTGGCGAAGGCCACGAAGGCTTACGTTATCGTCGAGGAGAAGTATAACAAGGATGAGCTTCCCGCCGGTGCTGACACTCTGTGGGCAAGCGATCGCGAGGAGCTGGTAACGATTGGGCAGAACCTGGTTGCGTGGGCGGCCTGGTGGGATACGCACTTCCCGCAATTCGCTGACCCCAATATGGACTAATGACCGCATGGGATTAATGGTATCCCAGAAAGCTCCGGTATACCCGTTCGGGCTTGACGGCCCGTTCACTGGGCTCACGCTGTCTCAGCAGTCGTCAGGGAAAGACCGGATGGTTGTTGACTACCATCCGAACGAGAAGCAGTTGCTGGCACACAACGCATGTGCTACGGAGATACTCTACGGCGGCGCTCTCTTCGGCGGGAAGTCCTGGTGGCTGCTGCATCACAACGCATTGCACTGCTTGCAGTATGGGAATCATGCACGCACGATCATCTTCCGGCGCATCTATGACGACCTTGAACGTTCGATCATCCCGCAGCATCGTGACCTGTTCGGCAAGCTCGGCACCTATAAGGTAGCCGACAGGCTCTTCCAGTGGTCGAACGGTGCGAAGACGTGGTTCCGCCATCTGGAGCGCGAAGACGACGTTAAGAAGCATGACAGCGCCGAGTATACGCTGATCGTCTTTGACGAGCTGACGCACTTCCTTGAGAGCCAGTACCTCTACATGTGGCAGAGGCTCAGGGCGAGTAGCCGTGCGCCAGTCCATTGCCAGATCATCAGCGCATCCAACCCCGGCGGCATAGGCCACAAGTGGGTCTACGAGCGGTTCATTCATAACCGCAAGCCATACGTCGTCTATCATCACCACCACGAGGCGCGCCATATCGGGAACGTGCTGATCCCCGAGGGCGAGCACACGCAGGCGTTCATACTGGCCGTGCCGACAGACAATGTAGCCGGTCTGGAGAACAACCCGAACTACCTGCTGAATCTGGCTGCCACGCAGAGCCCGGAGCAGCTCAAGGCGAAGGTAGCCGCGAACTGGGAAGCCTTCATGGGGCTGGCGTTTCCAGAGTGGGATGAGAACAGGCATGTGATAGAGCCATTCACCATCCCGCAGGACTGGAAGGTCATCCGGTGCGGTGATTGGGGCATCAGCGCGCCGTTCTACATCGGGTGGCTTGCGCAAGACCCGGAGAGCCGCGCCATCTACCTGATAGCTGAATGGTATGGGCGCGACCCGGAGGCCCAGTCAGCGAAGGGCATCGGGCTTGCACCAGCAGCAGTTCACGATGGGATTATCGCACGAGAGCAGAACACCCGAGTCGTGGGCGACGCGCCGGACCCGTGGTATGGAGTGCTGGACCCCGCATGTTGGCAGACACCACAGACGGGTGGATCATGTGTCGCCGATCTTCTGAACGGTCGCGAATCTCTGTTCAATGCGGCGAACAACAACCGGCTCTTGCGTAAGGCAGCAATCCATAGCCTGTTGCGGGTGCAGCCAGAGACCGGCAAGTATGGGTTCTATGCGTTCAAGACCTGCACCGCGTTCATAGACCAGATGCGTAGTCTTCAAACCGACCCGCATAACCCGGAGGACGTGGACACGAAGCAGGAAGACCACGCCTACGATGGCGGCGGCTACGGTATCGTCGATCTGATAGACAGCTTGCCGACGAAGACAACCGGCTATGAGACGCAAGAGATATTGCGCAAGATTGCAAGGATTCCCGCATATGCCAGAGCTTAAGAACATAGACGCGCCCAATCTTGTCACGCGGATTCAGCAGGATTACGAGTTCGCTAAGGCTGAACGCGAGGTCCATGAACCTGATTGGCTGGCCGCGCGCCAACAGTTCAACTGTGAGTGGAGTGAGCTGCAAGAAGTCGAAGCCGATGAGGATATCAACAACAAGTGGCTCTACGTTCCGACCACGCTTCGGCATCTGCAACGCATTAAGGCCACGATCCAACTCTACCTGTTTGGCGCTCAGGACGCTCGTATCTTCAGGACCAGCACGCGCTCCGCAACCCCCATGCGGCAGCTTGCAGTGCTGATTCTCGATGAGATACTTCACGTGTTGGTTGACATCCAACTCAGGCCGCAGCGTCAGATCATGGATGCGACGCATACCGGGCTGCTGGATGGGCAGGGCATACTCAAAGCTGGATGGAGGCCGGGTAAGAACAGTGGCCCCACGCTGACGTTTGTGCAGAACGAGCACATCTTGATGGACCCGTATGCGCTGACGCCCAGGAAGGCCAGATTCTTCATTCACGAGGTCTGGTTGGACGAAGAGCAGCTATGGGACCGCCAGCGACGCGGTATCTACAAGAACGTGCAGGGCATCGTTGGGGCCGGGAACAATAGCGATACGAGCCAGTCTGAATGGTATAAGGACATCCGTGGCCCGGCCAACAATAGCAAGCGACTCTACAAGGTGCTGGAATACTGGGGTCCGCAGCAGTTGATCGGCCCGGACGCGCTGGAGGCGATGCACCGCCAGGGGAAGCACGAACCGGCGCAGTCTATCGTGGCAACGATGCACCAAGACAAGCTCTTGCGGGTCGAGACGAACCCATACGCCAAGCTATTCACCAATCCAACTCCCGGTGAGCAACTACCGTTCTTCATCTTGTCACCCATCCCTGATACCGGGAGCCTCTACGGACGCGCGATGGCATTGGATGTCCGGTCATTGCAGCGCGAGATCAACGCGAAGCGCAATCAGCGTGTGCAGGCCGTTGACATGGAGATGTCGAGCAAGATTTTCTTTGACCAGACCAAACTGACAGACCTGAAGGCGCTATGGCGTGCAACCTATGGTGGAGCAGTGCCGGTCAGAGGCAACCCGCGTGACGCCATCTACGATTACAAGCCGCAGACCTCTACGCAGAACATGATGCAGGAGCAGGCCGTCCTGGAGAGGGAGTTCGGCGACGTAACCGGCGTACAGGACCCGCACATGGGTAGGAACCCCGGAGCCCAGAGAACGGCCACTGGGGTGATCAGTTTGATCAACGAGGGCAACGCCACGCAGGACACGATGATAGCGAACATCGTCTCTGGCACCTTGGTCCCGATGATGAACTTCTTTGCTGCATGTGCGCTGAAGTATGTGAAGCCCGCACAGGTAGCCGAGCTGATTGGCGCTGACGAGCCGCCGCCGGACTTCTGGACAGAGCTGGTGGGGAAAGACTATCTGCTGGAGATGGAAGCTGGATCGTCTGCTACGAACAAGCAGATGGAGTTGCAGCGCATACAGATGGCGATGAACACATACGGCCAGATTGCCCAGATAACGCCCGAGGTGGCAATCCCGGCCATTGCTGCGCTTACCGAACGCATGATGAGACTGCTTGGGCTTGGCGACATCGCGGGGGCGGCAATGCTGTCAGGAGGACAGCCCCCATCCTCTTCCCCGCAACAGGGGCAGCAAGCCGCTCCCGCCCCCCAGGGTCAACCACAACCGGTAGGAGTCTAAGCCATGCCGTCAATGCCGCAGACGCCGGTATACCTTGATCCGGGATCACTTCAGTTCAGTGAGAAGGACCGGGACAGGTTCAAGAGCATCTGGCAGAGCGCCGCGGATAGGGTGCTCTTCGAGAGGTTCAAGCTCACATGGCAGCAGATACTTTACACGCAGTTGCGTGATTGCGATGTGGAACAGGTTGTCATGGTGCGCGGCTTGCTCGATATGCTTGATGTTCTCTATGCGGCGTTCGATCAGATTGGCGGTGTCGAAAGCGAGACTGACAATGACGACAGCTTGGCCCCGCAAGTTCGCCCGACGATATAGTGTTGACCCTGAACACAGCAGAAGCGGCTATGTGGCCGTGGTGAACTGTGTAAAGAAGCGTCTCGCCCGTAGACGCAAGCGTAGCTAGGAGATGGTGACATGCCCGTCCAAGACCCGAAAACAGGTAAGTTTGTAGCGGGGCAGGAGCAGAACCCCGGCGAGATGATGCAGGCGGACTATAGCCGGAAGACTCAGGAGTTGGCGGCAGCGAGAGCAGGGGTGCAGCAGCAGGCACAGGCGCTACAGCAGAGAGAAGCTGATCTGAGAGCGCGGGAGGTTGGATTGGTACAGCAGCGAGCCGATTCTGGAATCCAGGACCCTTACGCCACTGGACGCGGCGGCAGAGACTTTACGGGCGGTCTCCCTCTGTCGTATCCAGACCAGAGCGTGGGTCGGGAACAACCTAACACACGGCCAACAATGCAGTATCAGCCACCTCCCGCACCTCAGTATAATTGGGAAGCGAATCTCGGGGACGAGGATTACGCAACAGGCCAGCACATGCGGGCCATGCGACAGGAGATGCAGCGCATAGCCGACGACAACAAGCGGATGAGCCAGGAACTCTTCAACCGCCAGGTTCAGACAGAGCGACAGATTACGGAAGCGAGGCGGATGGATGCTTTGGCAGTACGCCATCCGACACTCGATCCGGCAGCATGTGAGCAGCGGCTTGCTTCACTTTCACCCGCAGAACAGGCGGAATACAGAGCAATGCCGCTCCACCAGGCATACCGGCTTCTGCACCTTGAAGCCCTACAAGAAGGAGCTGGTACGCCGCAAGAAACCGCCCAGACTGACGAGCATGTACCGTATGCGGAAGGTGAGAATCTTGCGCCAACCGATACGCAGGGACCGCCCACACCGATTAGCGGCACGATCCTAACAAGCCGTGCAGCGGCAATCGCAGAGCAGAAGCGGTTGCTCACCGAGCTTGGACAACCAATTCGATAGAAGGGCTGAACTATGGCCCAGTACACATATGTAACAACTGCACGAACCGTGGAGGAGGTCGGAGACTTCTCTAACATTATCACCCGGATTGCCATCGAGGATCACCCGATCACCGCACGGCTCTCGCGTAGGGCAGTGCATGATCCCAACCCCAAGGCCGTGGAAGACACGCTGTCAAGTATCGACACGAGTAACGCCCACGCCGAGGACGCTGACGCACCGGCTGCGTCTGATACCGCAAGAACGCTCAACCAGAACTACTGCCAGATTCTGATGAAGACCGCTGAAGTCAGCGACACTCAGAACTCCGTCTTGCAGCACGGGATGGGTGAGGAACTTCTGTATCAGGAGATGAAGAAGCAGATCGAGATTATGAAGGACTACGAGGCGTTTGTCGTCAGCGATCAGGCTGCGGCAGCCGCCACAACCACCAACAGTCGTATCGCCAAGATGGCTGGCATGACGGCGCTGATCACCACCAATACGGACGCTACTGGCGACTTCAGTCAGGCCAACTACAACACCCTGATAGCCGCAGTGGCCTCAGAAGGTGGAAAGCCGAACGTCGCGTATATGGATGCCACGCGCAAGGCTGCCGTGGATGCGTGGACGACTACGCCGACTCGGTTCACCACCGCCATTCAGACTCTGGAGAAGGAGGTGCTTCGGTACCATTCCAGTATCGGCCAGATGGTGGACATGTACTGGCACCCATACATGCCGCAGGACATCGCGACCGCAGGTGCGGTATTCCTGTTGCTGGACCTTAGCTTGTGGGAGCTGGTTGAACTGCTCCCGCTGACGAGGAAGATTCTGCCGGATAACGGTGCAGGCCCCTCGACGCTGTATAAGTGGCAGCCGAGTCTGTTGACTCATGCTGAAAAGGGTAACGCCTACTTCGGCGGCACCTAAGATTGATTGACAGGTAGCGTCGGGCCGAAAGCCTGACAGTAAGTAGGGCGGGGGATAAGCACTCGGACATGAGTCCGGGGATACCCCCGCCCGTAACAAGGAGAATCAAGCAATGCCTATCTTCAAGAACTTCGAGAAGGGCGTCCTGACGGCGCTGAAGGAATGTTCGACCACCATTCAGTTCGGTGAAGGTTCGAGCTACATCACAGACGTGATTCTGTATGGCGAGGAGGACGGTGATTACCTGACATGGGATGCGTCCGAAAACACGCTTGTCATGTCGGCTGACCACTTTTACATCGAGACGGACACCGATACCAAGAGTCTGCGTTTGCAGTTCAGGGATTACCCGAGCACGTCGGGTGACTTCAACGCGGTCTCTATCAAGCCGAACCTGTCAGTAACGGGCACGGCAACCCTGAAGGGCCTTGAGGTGTCCCCGCGATTCGC
>Ga0307928_10004182_pt1 | contig 10963 bp, 13 predicted proteins | sample AceLakmetagen232_FD_201815 | JGI IMG/M metagenome (GOLD analysis project Ga0307928, IMG submission 201815) | Saline water microbial communities from Ace Lake, Antarctica - #232 | ecosystem: Environmental > Aquatic > Non-marine Saline and Alkaline > Saline | place: Antarctica: Ace Lake...
TCGCGCGCTGTTGAACATTCTGCTACTCCTTCGGTTTCGCTTTAGCCCTGCTCTTCCGCGCAGGCTTTGGCTTCTCCGGTTCTTCTACTGGCGGCGTCTCTGGATTCTCCAACCTCTCGCCAACCTGTAGCAGCAGCGCCGCGTGCGGGCGGCCTTGAACCGTCGCGTGATCGAGTATGTGCAGCATGAAATCGCGCTGGTTAGGGCTTAGTCGAATCAGCATGGATCGCCGCCTCCCTATGATTGTTTCACAAGTCCGAGATTCTGCAGGGCCGTTATCACGTTATCCACCGTTGCGGCTGCACCCGTTGCAAGCAAGGCCTGAGCGATTGGCGCAGTGCCGTAGAAGCCGAGGTTGCTCCCGTCGTGGTCGAGATCGCCATAGATAAAACACTTCTGCGCGTTGTCGATTTCAAGGGCGACTACGGAGTCTCCGGTCTGGAGTTGGATGTGACCACTGTATGTTCCGGTGCCGATGTTGCCAGCCCGGATGACGACCAGGCCTCTATAGTTTGTGCCGTATTCATTGCCTGAGAGGGTTACGAATGCGCCTCTAGTATTGGAGTATGCCCCACCACCACCAATGCGGAGGACAGCGTCGTCATCCGCATCAGAGGTATTCGCAAGCACATCAAATGCGGTGCCGTCATACATCATAGTGCCGCCGGTAAGAGACAGTTTGCTAAATGTCGGTTCGCTCGTCGTTTTGACTCCCTGGTCGAGATACCCCTCCAGTGTAGTGATCGCCCCAGTTATCTGCTCCAGGTGCTCCACCATCAGCTTCAACTCTACTGCGTCACCATCGCCATGCGCGACTGCCGCCGTGCCCGCCTGCGCCCGTGTCACCGTGAGCACAGCGCCCGCCACACCAGTGACGAGCATAACCTCCATGCCGTCGCCGGAGCCGCTCCCGTCGTCGTCGCCCGGATGAAAGAATGTATTGGCATCCCATACGGTCACTAGGAAATCGCCAGTAACCGGAAATTCGGCGGCGGAGGTCAACTCAATAGTCCCGTCGCCTCCGGCGACTGCGCCATTCAGGTCATCGGCGGCGTTGTTCTCCAGCAGGTGCCAGTCAGTAGCCATTGCGCTCCCGCCTTATGCCTCGTGTTTGTGCCTGACGTAAACCTCGACATCCACTGTATCGGCGTTGCCCAGCGTCCGCACCGGAGCAATGGGGTAGCTCGCGATGAGTTTGCCGGCGTTGTCAACAGTCGTCGCCAGGAACGCGGTGTTTGCCTCAGTCCATGTGCCACCCGCCGTGAATGTCTGCTTGGCGAATGTCACCTTGTAGTAGTCTCCATCGGCGGTGACTACGCAGTCCGTGTTGTCACTGGCAACCGTTTGCCGCGCATAGCCGGTGCCACTCACCTCGTCTACAATATCTGCGAGACCGTCTGCTTTGACGAGGGTATCGTTGCACAACCCGACGTAGAAATTGGCTGGCACCGACTGTTCCTCCGAGAACGCCACCTGCAGCACAAACTCTTCGCCCTCGTCGTGCATGATGAATGCCATGCGAATATCCTCCTATGGGCCGGTTACTGTGATGCCGCCCTCAATGCTCAGGCTCCCGCCCGGCCTGTGCTGATACTGCTGATAAGCGTCTGCCCAACTGCCGAATGTCACAAGCTGCTTCGCGCTCTCATTCACGTAGCTGCCCGCCTGCCGCAGGCTCCCGTCCACGAAAAGCTGACAGCCCTTGCCCTGCGCCACGAACCGGACGCGCCGCCATTCCGTGAAGTCCAGAGAGACATCGCTCTCCGCATCTATATTGAACCCGTCACTCCGCAGCCAGACAGTGAACTGATATGTCCCGTCGTGGATTGCCAGGGCGGAACCGCGATTCGCCGCCAGGCCGGTAGCGTCGGCCACCTTCACCCGCGCCTCCAGCCACGTGCCGGCGTCATTGTCAAGCTCCGGTTCCGCACCGTAGTACAGGAACTCCGCCGCCGCATCATCGGCGATAGTCAGGACGCCACTGCTCACCGCCGCGACTGGGTCGCCGCCGCGCATCTCTACCCATACCGGGTCGTCGGCCTCGGGCAACACCGCTCCATCGTATTCCTGCGCGAACATATCTGCGTTGTAGTACCGCCCCTTGCCTGTGCCACGCAGGGCGTCAATGGCTTCCTGTAGCGCGTCACTGTCGCCGCGTTGGCGAGAAGTAAGCTCAGGGCTCCACGTCTGCGCGCCGCCTCGGGCGAAGCCTCTCAGCGCGTTCTGTAGCCGCCGGCTTGCGATGCTCACTACTCCACCTCCACGTCGCCGATACGCCGCAACCGCACGGACATCATCGGGCTATTCTGCCAGTCGCGTCTCAGCCCACGTATCTGCCACAAGTAGGGAACGTGTGTCTCTGCCGGTGGAGTGCCAACCTCCTGCGTGGTGCCCTGCTCGGCTACAGTCACCAGGTCGCGGACATCCAGGTCCTTGTCAAACGCGCAGCGGAGATCCATTTCGTGGAGCGGTGCGCCGTGAAACGCGACCACGTAGCCCAGCGCGGTCTCTACCTGCTCGAGGGTTTTGAGGTTTGGGTCGGCTATCAGCAGCAGCTTCTCATATCCGAGGTAGTCAGTATCCGTGCTGTCACCGATGCTGTCCGCGTCGTAGTGTTCCGCCACAATCGCTACACCGTCAACGGCCAGCCCGACGACCACAATCCTGTTGAAGAATGACTCTTCGTCGCGCGTGTGCGTCGCGTCGTAGTATTTGATATAGGTTGCGTCCGCGTCGTAGTAGTCAGGCAGCGGGTCAGGCAGGCTCCCGGGCTCCTCGCCGATGAAGAGCTGCACCGCGTCACCCTCAGTCACGCGCGGACCGTAGTACACTTTCCCATCCTGCAGCGCGTACTGCTCCCGGCCCGTCCAGATTTTACAGAGGTAGTCCACCATCTCCTTGATCATGCGCCCGTCGCGGTATTGGAATATCGGCCGCTCCTGGTCAATGGCAATCGGCAGAGTGATCGGGTCGGTGGTGTCTATGTCATAGTCTGCCGCCGCCAGTCCCGCCCGCTTGTACAACTCCTCGACGAAATCCGTGTCAGCCTTCCCGTCGCCAATGTACGAGTCCGACAGCGGCACCTCCAGCCGCGCCATGCGGTCGCGACCGGCAAGGTGCAGCTCGACGTTCCCGCTTTGCGTCTCCACCTCTTCCATGTGCCGCAGATACCCGCGCCAGACCGTTGTGCCGGAAACCACAATCTGCGTGAACATATCCAGCGTGTCTGTCAGCCCGTAGTCCGTAGCCGCACCATCAATGTTACTCAGGTCAATGGTCGCGGTGCGCTCGCCATCCATATCATCATTCACCGATACAGCAAGCAACCTGCCGCCTGCGGCAACGGTGATCGGCGAGGGCGCGGCGGGCGTGTGAACCTGCGATGTCGGCGCAATCCGCATCTCAGACCAGTACACCTCCGGCGTGCAGGTGCCGTCGCCGCCGGTGATACTCACATGCGGACGGAACGAATCGAAGGTCTCATCATCTGCTGGCGGGCTGGCGATAGCATCGCCTGCTTCGCCAACGATTTCTAGCGCAACCGACAGGGCCTCCGTATCCAGCTTCGGGCGCGATGATCCGCACTCAAGCTCAAACGTCTCGCCGAAATCCCACGGGAGGTACTGCGTCGGCAAGTAGAAATCGCCGGTCGTGGCGAAGGTCATATACCTGTACCCGATATGAAACGCGCCATGTGCCACGTACACGCTCACCGGATTGCCACGCGCGATAGCCCGAACCTCGTTGCCATCAGCCTCCTCGACGACCAGCGGCTCGGCATCCACGTGATGAAAAAGCTCCTGCCCGTCCATCTGGACCAGGAGCACCTGCTTGTTGGTGGGATAGACTGCCATGCGCATGTGCCGCGAAAAGAGCTTCTCGCCGGTGCGCGTCTCGGCCACGTGCTGCCAGTCCGCGTCACCGTCGCCGACACTCATATCCCGGTAAAGCTCAAGCGTCCCGTTGAACAGCAACCTCATCTTGTAGTCGAGGCAGAACTGCACGTCGGCATACCAGAGGGCGCTGCTGGTCAATTCGTACAGGTAGAGGTCGAGGAAGAATCCCTGATTGGTCGGCGGGGTGAATGTGCTCAGGAGCGTGCAGCCGGTCGCCTCCGGCACGCGCTGAAAGAGCGCCTTGCCCGGGCCGGTCTCGCCATTCTCAGTTTCCGTCCAGCTAGCGTTTGTCCCGCCAGTGGTCCACTGCGCCAGCGCCGCCTCAGCAGCAGTCCGCGGATACTGCGGCTCCAGCGTCACGAGTCCGACATCGCCCCACGCCATGACATTCGTTTTCGTCGCCTGCCGCCACAGGTGCGCGCCCGCCTTGCCATGCGTGTACCAGCGCCGCACGTAGCCCGGATCGTCAAGCCGGTTGTCCGCCATGTCTATTGTCAGCGCCGGTTCGTTGGCAGGCATTATGCGGCAGGCACCCCCTGTTGCGAGGCGGTGCTCAACGCAGGCATCAACGCGCGCATCACAACGTCACGGGCCTGGTCGCCATTGACGCCAAGGCCGCGGACCTCTATCACGATCTTGTCCCTGCCCACCTGCTCCGGCCTGCGAATGTATGCCGCCCCGCCTTTGTCACCGAGGCCTGCACCGCTCAACCGCTCGATGGCCTCCCGCACCTGTCCGTGCAACTGCCCGCCGATCACCGCCTGGACCGCTTCGTACATGGCGCGGGTTTCCTTGGCGGCTTCTTTGTAGTCGCGGAGGGCCTTGCCCTGGCGGTCAACAACAGCAGCGGCGAGACTGTTCTTCGCCCGCTCCAAATCGGTGACAATCTTGAGCGCGTCGGCTTCGGCCTGCTTCTGCGTTATGTCTCCCGCCCGGAGCTTCGCGGCGATAATCTCCATTTCGAGGTCTTTGACCTTCAATAGGAAATCAAGCTCCATCTGCGCCTGCTTCTGCTTATCCTGCGTAGTCGTTTTCAGGAGTTCCTTTTTCTGCTGCAGGAGCTTGAGTTCGTCCTGGAGGCCAGAGACGGTTTCCGCGCCAGTCACCTTCCGGAGCTCGAGTTCAGCGCGAATGGCGGCGGCGTGGAGGTCGTTGACCTTTTTCTGCAGGCCTTGCATTTCCTTGTTGCCCAGCCACAATTCGCGGTTCGCGATTTCGCGGCCAAAGTCCAGCATCCGTTTCGCGTGGTCTGCCTCCAACTGCGCAAGGGCTTTCGCATCCGTGGCCTGCGCCTTGAGTATCTCGTACTCCATCAGCCGCGCGTCGCGGCGCTGCTTGAGCGCAATGAGTTCGTTTGCCCACGCCGCCTTCTGTGCTGCACTTGCGCCCGCCGCGCCCTTCGGGTCAAGCGGCGGCGGCTTCTCGCTATCGCCTGGTTCGGCAGTTTCCATCTCGGCGAGTTTGGCCTTGATGGCGGCAATGGCGGCAGCGATCTTCGCCTTGGCTTCATCCGCGCCAGACCATGCCCACTTCCACGACCACACCATCCCCTTGAGGGAGAGTGCCCGAGCATCCTTCGCCATCTGCAACGCGGCCTTAGCCGCCTCTATTTCGCGCGTTGTGCCTGTCTGTTGCGCCCAGTACAACGCCAATTCGCGATATGCCACAACCAACAACTGTACATTCGCTGCAGCAAGCGCATTGTTTGCCGCCAACAACGCCAGGCCCTTCGAGACTTCCAGCGTCATATTCACAATCTCGCCGAAGGCATCCACAAGCTGGATCGCCGCCGCGCGAATCCGCTCCTGCGAATCCTCAGTGTCCTCCGCCGCGCCAGTCATCTCTATAGAAATCTCGCCGGCGAAGTCAGCCACCGCCCGCGCCGCCATTGCGAACCCGCGGATCCACGGCCCGCCCATCTGGTTGACAAGCGCGCCGCCCTTGACCTTGACATCCTCTATAGCCTTCGCTGCCTTGCCAAGAGCGTTCTCCAGGCTGTCCTCCCGCTTCGCCGTAGCATCCGCAACGGTGCCGGCGGCTTCGGCTTGCGCCAGCATCGCCTTCTCAAGTTCATGGAAATCGTTGGTCGCGAACTTCACTACCGCGTCAACTGCTTCGGCGGTGCCGAGCAATTCCATCAGCGCGGCACGGTTCCCGCCGGTCTCGTCGTACAGGTCGCGCAACACATTGACCAGTCCGCGCTCCGCAATCTCGGCGTCGTAACCCTCCATCGCCAATGACCGGAACAATGAAACCAGCAGGCCGGTAGCTTCGCGTGCGTTGCCTGAGTAGAAGGAAATCGCCTGCAGCGCCGCACCCATTTCCTCCAACTTGAGGCCTGCGGCACCCGCCTGTGACGCAACACGCGGGATATACTGAGCAAGCTCCTTGAACTCCATTGTGCCGCCTGCTGCTGCAGCCGCGATCACGTCCATCACGTAAGCGCTGTACTTCGCTTCGATATTGAACGCTACCAGCGTTTTGAGCAGCGCACTACCCGCTTCTGCCGCCGCCACCTGATAAGCCTCAGCGGCTTTCGCTGTCGCCACCATCGCCACGAAAGCGTCCTCGGCTTCCCATGCGGCGAACGCGAACGGAGTGATAGCGCCGACAAGCTCGGCATGACTGAGCGCAGAATCGACACTGAGGATATGGTCGCGGAGGCGTTGCATCTCGGCGGAGGTGAAGCTGGACTGCGTTGCCATGTCCACAAGCAGCTTCTCAAACTTGATATTCTCGGCGCTCAGATCTTTCGCGGCCTTGGCTGCAGCCAGCAAACCGGCAACCATGGCAGCAGTCGACACAGCCATAGCTACAAGCACAAGCAGCACAGGAGCTAGGCTCGCCTGCAGCGCAGTTCCGGCTGCTGCTGCTTCCGCCTCCGCCAACGCCAGTTCGTGCGCGCCCAACGCCGCCGCCGCTTCCGCCGCCGCCAGTCCCGTGGCTGATTGTGAAGCAGTGCCCTCGGCTACGGCCGCCGCCAGCGTTGCTGAGAATAGTTCGTTGCGCAGGACAATCAGCCGCGCCGCACTAACCGCTGCCACGCGATCCGCCATCGTTTTCTGGAGCGTCGCGACAGCAGCAGTCTCCTGCGAACGCGCCAGCATCAGTGTCGTGGCGCCGGACAGCTTCGACGCCACGTCCAGCTTGCCGGTAGCCGACGCCGAGCCCAGCATCGCCGCCTGATACTGCGCGGCACCGGCGGCCATCATCACCGTTCTCAGCGTATCAGTTTCCGTCGGCATTATGGCTCCAGAAGCTGCTGTATTTCGGCGTCCTCAAACTCCTTATTGCAGCGCGGGCATGTTCGGTGCAGCAACCTCTCCCGCTCTTCGCGCAGGCAACGAGGGCACATCTTTTCGTTCCTCAGTTCGCGCAATGCCGCCAATTCCGCGAAGGCGCGTGGCGGCAGGTTGACTTCGGCAGGATGCCGGTGGAGCAACTCGGCGCAAACGTCTAAGTCCCTCAGTCGGCGGCCATCCGCCCTAAGGCTTTTTTTGCGAGCTGGACTTCCATCTCTTCGATGCCGGTGAGTTCGCGAATGGCGGATACCCAGTCCTCAATACGGCCTGCCGGTACGTCGGCCATCAGGTTCTTCCATTCGGTCTCGGCCAGCTTCGGCTCCACCACACCCAGCAGCAACCAGGCGATAGTCTCTGCAAGCCGGAACGCGCCTTGGGTATCCTGCCCCTTGGCAACCGCTTCCTGCGCGCCTGAGACGCGCATAGCCTGCAACGCCTGGTATTCCTCACCACTCAGCCCGCGTAGCTTCAACCCATCCACCACGCGCGTCTCTCGCGGCTCGGCCATGAGATTGAGCAGCTCTTGCTTGCTCATCACCGCATCCGGCTCGACCTCGACAGCATCCTGCTTCGGCTTCTTCTCAGTCATCCCTGCGCCTCCTGATTAGCCCTTCGTGATTGTGGGCTCGCCGGTGCCCTTGATGGAGATTGTCTCTTTGTCGGCGTCTGCACTCAGCGCCTCGGCGACGCTTTCCCAGTGACAGTTGCCAGTCACATAGTCGCCGGCACCGTTCTTGCCGTAGAACACGATCTCGGTAGTCTCCGTCGTGACCATCTCCAGCATCGAAGCAACGTCTGAATCAGCAGTCGTGCCCTCGTCATCACTCGGCGTGGCGTCGCTGCTCGGCACGAACCGCGTGATATTCGCTGCCCATCCGCGAACGGTGGGAGTGTGGTATTCCCAAGCGTCCTTCGGGCCGGTGTGATTTATGAGACTCTGGTTGAACGTCATGCCCCAACTCTCGAAACTACCGAGGACGGTTCGGTCGAAGCTGTTGTCACCCGTCCTGGTAAGTCTCAGGAGAACTCCGTTCTTTCCGCTGTACACTGCTGAAGGCATAATCACTCACCTCTCTGTCGGTTATGTGTCATACGAGCGTCGTTGTCACTTGCGGCATTTCGTCAAACACGATGGCCACCTTTTCGCGCATGGGATTGGCGATGACGTACTCCACATCATCAACTATGCCCTCGCCTTCCCACCTGAATGTCGGCGTGACCATGCGCACCATCAGGGAATTGCCCACCTGTGAGATGAACTGCGGCGCATCCACCACGAACTTTGTGATAGTCAGGTAAAAGCGAATGCGGTTATCATCATCCTCATCCCGATAGATACGAGGGACAATCTCCTCCACAGTCTCAAGCAGATCGTGATCACCAACGCTGAGCACTTCCAGATCGTTGTGCATGGTCAGTGCTTTTTGTGGCATATCAGCTTGCCGCCTTTCGCTACAGGTTCCGTCTGTACGCCCGGTCACGTGCCCGCTTGATATTCAGGTCGCGCGCCCGCTTCGTCCGCTTCAATGCTTCGTCCAGTATCGGACGCGGGATCATGTTCTCAGTGCCCATCATGTACTTCGAGTGCGGCGCAATATTGTACACAGTAGCCGTCGCGCCATCACTGTTCAGCCGGTACGCTGTTTTCCACGCGCCATTCAGCGCATCACTCTGCCGGTTGATTATGTGCGCGGGCTTCGGCGGCGACGGGTGCGCAACAGCGTACGGATATCCCATCTGCGCCAACTGCTTCAGCGAGTAGTACCGCGCCCGGGAGAAGTTCTGCGCCTGTCGTTTCACCGTCTCGGCGTTTTCGCGCGTGGCCTGCCGAATCTCAGCCACGTACTTTCCACTCCGCCGTCGCATCCTGGCGGCGAGGTTGCCAGCGTTGGTCGTCAATGTCTGCCCGCCGGATACCCTCATCAGGCCTTCGGCTCCTGCTCGTGGTAGATGAACGCTGCTTCAATGGTGTACAGGCACAGCTTCTTGTCGAAGAGGCTCTCAGTCAGCGCGTAGTCAATGCCGAAGCGCGGCACTCGCCTGCTGGCAAAGGTCGTGCCCAGGGCGTCGCCTGCGTCCATGAGTGCGCCCACCAGCTTCTCGCCGACAAGCCGCAGGACGCGATACGCTGTCGCCGCCGCTTCGCTGCCAGTGAGTGTCGCCGTGGGTATCACCGCATGGATCAACACCACGAAGTCGAGCTCGTTGTAGTTGACGGCAGGAACACCATCTTCCATCGCCGTATCCTGCGGCTCCAGCACGATCATCGGGTAGCCTGCCGAGAGATCCTCTATCCAGCGCAACGGCGGGCCTTCGAGCTTCCGCTGCCAAGTGACAGTCAGCGTATCCGGCGCGGTGCCTACCGTCGTGGTGTCGCCGATGGTCGTGCGTATCGCTGCCAGGATGTCGTCAGTGCCAAGCTCGAAACTCATGCCACTGCCACCTGTTCTACAATCGCTTCGGTGTGGTGGTCTGCGCCTTGGAATACCTGCGTCTCCGGCGGTGCTGTCACCGTCCACACGGTAGCGTCATCCATGACTATGCGGTCGCGGCTCTCAATGTCTGCGCCCGCTGCCAGGAACAAGCGGCCTCTGTGAATTGGTTGCGGCCCGGCGACGACCATATCATCGCTCGGCTGCAGCGGGACTATCAGACAGGCCACGTTTGCCGCGACCTCTGCGAATGCGCCGATAACCTGGTCGAGGTCAGCCGACGTATCCTCAGCCGCCCGCTGAATCGTGCAGGTATCTGTCAGCACCTCTGCAAACCTGTCCGCTGCACTCATGGTCATAATCCCAAGTCCACAGTGAATTGCTTGAACGCGCCCGACTCGGCGGGCTTGTATCCTGCGAGGCCGAAGTAGTCATGCGCCAGGGCGCGCATCTTGCCGGCTACGTCGCGCCGGTCGCCCTTCCAGGCTCCAGTGCTTACCGACTCATCATCGCGCCCGAGCGCGGCAGACCACGCCAATAGTGCGAGGCCAGCGGCGGCTTTCACTGAGCCAGCCTCGTCTATCCAGCTATCTATCTCTTCATCAGAGAACTGCGCATCGGTGATGTCAGTGTCCGCTATGTCGCGCCGCACCTTGCCGATGTCAGTTGCCAGGTCGTATGTATACGTGTCAGCCATCTGAGGCCTCCACTATGAGGAGGTGGTGTCGTCCACTTTGCGCAGACCAGCGTAAGCCGCCGGGTACACGTCGAAGTCGTGGCGGATTTTGTAGAGCTGTCCGTCCGCGTCGGCGAACGCTGCTGCATCCAGCGCCTGGGTGAACGTCTCCGGCTCGGCGCGGCCACTGAGATATGCTATCTCGATGGTGTCATACTCTGCCGGGTCTGCCGCCAGATACCAGTCCACATCACTTGACAGGTTCGGAATGGCAACCGGCACCAAGCCCGCCAGGATGTTCTCGCTGGTCTGCGCCGTAGTGTTGCCGGTGATCAGCGCGGAGTTGGACACGATCTCCCGCGCGGTCAGCCGTAGCGCCGACGGAACGATGAGATACCTCGGCCTGATACCCATCTCATTCATGCTGATGCCCTGCGGCGTCTCCTGCGCGCCAAACAGAAGCATCTGCGCCTTGACCGCAGCCGCGCTCAATGGCAGGGCGGCGCTGGTCATATTCTCGTGGTGAGCCGTGCCGAACAGGTTGTAACCGTCAACACAGGCCGGGCCGGAGACCGAAGTGCTTGCGTTGACTTCCAGACATTGCGCCACGTGGTAGTTGACCGTTCGCGCCATAGCCCTGCCGAAGTTACGCGGCAC
>Ga0307928_10004183_pt1 | contig 10963 bp, 22 predicted proteins | sample AceLakmetagen232_FD_201815 | JGI IMG/M metagenome (GOLD analysis project Ga0307928, IMG submission 201815) | Saline water microbial communities from Ace Lake, Antarctica - #232 | ecosystem: Environmental > Aquatic > Non-marine Saline and Alkaline > Saline | place: Antarctica: Ace Lake...
AAGCTGTTCGATAATGAATACCTAGTTTGTCTGCATACTGTCTTAATGTCATTGTACTAGTATTATATGTAATTATTTTCCATTGTCAAGTATTATTTTCTATATTTTATACATTTATTTGTAATACTCTTTTTATCCTTAATCTCTTCCGCTAATGCAATCAAACTCTCTCCAAGACCTTTGATATGATTAATCTCTTTTTTTAATTGCTTACTCATTATAGCTCCTTTGTTTAGTGCCGGAGGCAGGCATCGAACCTGCACGGTGTTTCCACCACTGGTTTCTAAGACCAGCACGTCTACCGATTCCGCCACTCCGGCTTAATTAATTCATTATCAAAATACCGGATGTGAGATTCGAACTCACAAGGTGATTAACACCTACGGGGCTTAAACCCGTTCTCTGTACCTTTCGAGTAATCCGGCATATTTCAATTATCAAACACATTATTTTTGAATCCAAGCTTGCTGTAATCTATTTAGCTCCACTATCTTATCCTTTAGTTTCCCATTCTCCATATACAGCCGCTTGTTCTCGGTTGCCATTTCGTCAGGGGTGATGCCGAATTCAACCTTGAAGGCATGGTCAACTATTGCTATATCATGCTTAGATATTGGCCTGCCATGCAATAGTAATTCCAATGCTCGTTTTGCGAACGTTGACATTATAGCTCCCTTTGGTTAAGTGCTTGTTTCAGTTTGCACAAATTCCTCTTCTTCGCCTACCATTGCTAACGCCGATTTTAGCGTTTCATTTTCCGCCTTCAGCTGCTCGTTCTCTGCCTTGCAATCGTCTCGTTCCTTGACTACATCGGCAAAGGCGGTGTCTATGATTTGGGCATTTCTCAATGTCCTCCCAGTGTCTCGTATAACTTTGCTTTGTTTGCTTATCTCTTCCGCCGCCCGTTCCGCTTGCTTCGTTGACATTATGAGACCTCCTTGATTATAATAATCCTTGTTTGTGCATTGTGCAATGGATATTCCCTACAAAATTTCCTATGCAATGATTGAACCATTCAATACTCTCTCTTTTCATATCCTCCGGTGTAGTAACACTACCATTATGTCGTTGCAATAAGTCAAATCTAATATCTTCATTGGCAAATACATAAGGTTGTATCTTCTTTAATCTTTTAAGGGTAAAACCGTGAAGCCAATATTTCTTATTGTCTATAACATATTGATACCATATATCCATTATTCCTCCTCTGCTAAATTGGTTAGGATTTTAGCCGCCGCGTCAAGGTGTGCGATGTCCGGCGAGTGTGGTTCAAATTCACGCTTCAGGCCTGCAACCGCCGTGCAAACAAATAATGCAAGTTCAAGCGCACCTTTGGCATTACCAATATGGTAATGTTCATCTAATTCCTTCTCAATATCGGATAGTGTTACGGACATTTTAGGCATCCATTTGCCTTCCCATCCACAATCGCGACATTTACGCAAGTGCCCCCATCCTTCTTCGTGTTTGCCAGTATCTGTTCTCCCGCCACATTTTGGGCATGGTTTATTAAATGCCATTTTTCGACCTCCTGTTAATTGTTGACGCTATGCTGTGGCTTCCTTGTCAGCGGCGATTGTCAAGTCGCCGGACGCCCCCGGAGAGGCGTTTCGGATTATTAGATACCTTTTTCGACAAGTTCGTTGGCAAGCTCGATAGTGCGCGCTTTTACGGAATCGAATGTTTTTGAGATAGGACGTTCGTCATTCCAACAATGATTAGAATCAAATCCCAAAAACCACAATTCTTTAGGGATTCTTTTATCCTTGAAATGGCTTAAATCCCCGGCAAAAGTCAATTCATCAGCTTCTATTTTACCAGCAAACTTGTCATAGCCTTCTCCATTGTGGCGTTTCCGAATAGACACATAGCCATTGTGGAAAGTTCCCATATGTAGAATGGACATTTCCACAACTACACAAGTTCGTATTCTGTGTTTGAATACGCTTACGATTTTCGCGTTCATTTTCCCTCCTTCAAGGTTAGACGGCCTTACTTATTAGTTTCAAAACTATCCAACAAATTCTTAATCTGAGCAAGCTCATCAACAGTAAATTTACCTTCTATGACATCTATACTATAAAGATCCTGCCCACTACACCTATAAACTTCAATACTATTATTAGAATCCTTAAAATTATAAAGCCTATGGTTAGCGTATTGAGTAAAACCACAGCTTCCAACATCTCCTATTGTAGAAAGCTCTTTTTTAGCTATTTCATCCCTATTCTCTTTTTCCGTCTCTCTTTCAACAGCTCTTTTATCCAACGCAACTAATTCAGCTAATCTCTCTTTAGCTTTAGCTATAGCCTTTTTTGCGTTTGAAGTATAATCCTTACTACGGTAAGATACAGTTAAACCCCTATTACCATGCTCATAAGAATGATCAACCTCTAACCTAATGCAAGGAATCCCCTTATTATAGTCACGCCACTGTCCATAAACAGAATACTCTATTATTTTAAATAACACAGCAGATCCTACTTTATAACTAACACCTCCGTTAAGTAAATGTGTATCTCGCAGTCCAATTCCTTCTATAGGGTTCTTCTCCAACTCTACCTTGAAAGCTTCATGCTGTTTTTGAATTTCATCAACAAGTTTAATTTCCTGCTCAGTTTTTTCATTTTGGTCTGACATTACCCTTCCTTTATTTCTGCTGCAGCTTCATCATTGCTCCAATTAAAAAACCAATTCCAAGAGGGTTGTTGAGTAGCGTCTTCCCGTGACCTACCAACCACTTCCCCTTTTTCGTTTTTTGCAAAGCCCTCACAGCGCCGGTTGTATAAATCCTTTATTCGTCCACACGCACATTTTTCATCAGTGTAAATGTTTGACCACTGACCATAATTATTTTTCCAATGAACGCTATACATTTCAAGCTCCTCCTTGAGTTGTGATTTCCTCGTTAAGATGATATGATTTTAATAAAGGTCTCTTTTCTTTTTTGTTACATTTTATACATCGCCATCTCGGATATTTTGTTGGGTCACCAATAGGCTCAAAAACATGTTCACATTCTGCTTTTCTTTTTTCGCTGGCCACCGTTTCATCTTCTGTTGGCCAAAATTCCATTGGTATAAATATCTTCATTATTCCTTAAGGTTAGACGGCCTGTGGGCCGGTTGTTAGGCTATGTCGTGTTAGCACAACTTGAAGTCAATTCCTTCGGCGCATTCTTGCGCAATTTGGCAGCAAATATAGATTAGTATTCCTCTCGCCCTTGCTTCCTCATCGGGAAGGTCTTTTGTTTCGTCAATATTATCATAACAATCCTGAAGGTCTGTTGCGGTATTGCGAAATCTGCAGTAACTCATATTCGACATTTTGTCCTCCGTTGTGTTTGTTTGTTTTCTTTCTTTCACTTAATAATTTAGGGATTTCTTTCATGATGTCAAGGACTATTTTCATTTTTTTATATCTTATATACAGAAATCCACTATAATCCTAAACACACCACAACCTTACCAACATTAAGGTATCTCAAAAAATAAACATATAAAGGAAAAAATGACTAACTAAAAGGAATTCACCTACTCCAAAGCCTTCAATTTAACGTAAGCTAACTGATTCACAATAGGCTCAGTTCTTAACTCTACATAACTATAATGCTTCCTCGCAAACGGACACAAATTCTCTAAATACTCTACACCACAAACAGGACATTTATTCAAATCTCCTGTAAATATTTTCTCTTTGCCTAACCCCCCTATATAATAATCCTCTTCATACTCATCAATAACACCCTTCTCAGATATAAAAATAGTCCCTTTTGCTATTGTCTCAAAAGGAACTTTACACTTCAAACAAATCCTATTATTATCTATATCCCACGTATCTATATCAGAATCGCTCGGTCCAATTCTACCGGCATTAGTAGCTATTTGCACACAACCCTTTTTACAAGCATACAGCTCATGCATAAGAAACCTACCAATGTCCTTTCTATAAAACCATTCATATCCTCTAAATAATAAAGGCTCTAGACAGGAAACACAAAAAGCTATATCGTTGTACCCAATATACTTTGCTAATTGATTCAAGGAAAGCCTTTCTTAGAAGGTGAAAGTCTCCAGATAGGTTTCAATTTCTTGAAAACTAATTCCAGCATAATTCAAAAATTCCTGAAAATCCGCCGTAAGCAACTGATGTAGATAATTTTCATCATTCCCAAACTGATTCACCAAAAATCTTGAGAACTCCTCTATAAAAACTAACCCATCCATCTCTTTAAGCTTAGGAGCTAACAACAAAAAAACTTTCCTATTAGAAGGATATAGCTCTAAAAGCATATACAGAAATTCTCTATCATCAAAAACTACCATCTAAATCTCCTAAGTCTAGACAACTTCAGGTGGAAGCTCGCCGCCTATTTGCTCTGGTACTTCAGGTGCCCTGCTAGGCAACTCAGGAGTCTCCGGTGTATCAATAGTTTCTGTAAATTTAACCCTGCTAGGCTCTCTTACACCACCACCATACTGATCCATCCCAACCTCCATCTTATCCTCAAGTTGTCTTAGTTCAGCATCATCAACAGTAGCGGCTATATCTTCTCCTGTTTCCTTTGAAGCAGGTATAAAAGCTTTTTTCAAATAATTAAGAATCTCAGTTACAAAAACTTCAAATCTACGAGGACCTTCCTTCTTACCAGTAGGTATCTCCACCGCAAGATTTGTTATCATTTTAGCCCTAAGATCTCTGACAGGCTTATCAAATATCGTCCCTTCTTCCTTCTCCTGCCAATTCTGAACCTCTATATAATCTAACCCCAAATTATCGCAAACAACCTTAAAAGGTAAATCCCCATTATTTCTAGCCGACATTAATAAATTCCTAACACTTGGATCATCCAACAACGTTGCTTTCCTCTCCCATTGGAATCCAGGAACAATATACTCTTTCTCATACGGAGATGTATTTATCCTTATTTTATGAGACAATTCACAAGGTTTGATCTTAACAAAACCATTCCTTATTGCTGAAGGCAACCAGAACTTATTACGCCACATATCTTCTAGCTTATCTCTTAGCGGCAAATACCTACTCATCAAAGCTCTCATTGCTACAGAAGCATTATGATAAGTAGGACCCTCACCTGTAAGCACAGCCTTATTAGCCATTAAACCAGTTATAATCCCGTTCTCTACTCTCTCAAAAGAAGGCTCCAAATTCATTACCTGAGTCCCTGTTCCCACAACATCAATATTTACTCCATTATGAGTAATTATTTCAAAACTAGGATCATTCTCTGCTTCTTGCAACATCTCAAAGAAACTATCATAATCTGCTTGTTCAGGGAACCACTTGTCTGTTCCTAATTTCCAAACAACCTTAGGAGAAATCTTCGAATCTAGAACAGAAAACATCGCTCCTCTCATCTTCTGCTCAAACAAAAGTAACTGCATAACCCTCTGTATAGCAGAAGTTCCTCTAACCTTATCAAATCCAGAAGAAGAATATATATCAGAACCTTTAGAACCCCTAACCATATAAGTACAACTAAACGGATCCAAAAGAACATCCTTATGATCCTCAGCAGCCTGAAGGAATATCTCAGGTATATACTCTTCAAGCATAGCCAAAGGATTAGAATCATCATTCTGACTTACTATTTTTTTAAGCATAGGGTCTGGACTATATCTTACAACATACATAGACCCTACTATTGAACTTCTCGCTAAAGGATGCCCATAAGCAGATATATAGTCAGGATTCAACACATCAGCATCTACAAAAGCCCCCATATCATCGTCCCAGTGCCCCAATATAGTAGCTTCTCCAAACACATAATAGCTATTCATAGCCCGTAGAAATAACTCAAGTATGTCTATACTCTCTGCAAGATCCTGATAGAACCTATTTATCCATGGATCTTTAACCCCTATAATACTAAACCTACTCAGGGGAAGCTCACAATGAGTATCTATAATAGGACCCACTAAATGATGCTGATTATAATAATACCGATACCACTTATTAAGAGCCTCCTTCATTCCAGGCTGATAATACTTATAGGTATCAGTTAAAGGTGTCTGAAAAAACGGAGGAAAATAACCCATTCCTCCAGCCTCTTTCTGTATATTAAGATCACCCCTTTTATGAATAACCCTACCAACAGATCTATTAGGATCTTTAGTTAAAACCCTACTCACAGGAAAGCTAAGGCTATTTTCAGATATAGTTATATTAGGATTTATTTTTTCTCTAGTAACTTTAGGCATATCCTACTCTTTCTCATCAAAGCACTCATCTAAGACTTCATCATCAACAACAAAATAATTCTCTCCTACAACTAGGAACTTGTCTCCTTCAATCTCTATAAGATCTACTTCATCCCCTTTATGGAATTTAAAATTCCTAGTAGAAGTTGAATGATACTCTATCAGATAGTCAGTTTTAAAAATCACAGTAGTTGGACATTCCATAATTACATCTCCAATAAGTTACTTAATTTGCTTTCTTTTCTTTCTTATATCCTCAACTATTTTTCTTTCCTGTACAAAAGGCTCTTTCTTCTCATAATCCCTTTTATTAACCATCCGATGATAAACAGTTTTCTCAGTCGTGAACATATCATCACCATCAACCCCATAAATATGACTTACTATCTCCATAGGGTCTTCGGGCACTATATCTAATGGCATTGTATTTAATGTATCTTGTAACATATTACTACTCTTACAATACTTAAACACACCATAATCAGGGACACCTATATAATATCCCTTTTCACTAATAGAAGCCTTAATAACTAATCCAAAATCATTTTTGTACACATGAGAACCAATAGTTGTCAGCTCTTCAATGCCCGTTAATTCTTCAAAACCAATATCCTTTAATGCTTGGCCAATGTCTTCGTCTTCTAATTCTACACCACAAAATGCGTGAACTCCACCTTCGTAACCTGCCATGAGAAAATTATCCTCCTTAATTTTTTGTATAACCAAATAATTGCAATAACCGTTTATCAATTAACTTATCCAAAAACAACTTAACATTCTCATTCTTCTTTACGTTGATATTGAATCTAGCTTTTTCATATGTCTTCATATCTGTGTAGTGATCCTCATATTCTATGATAGCCATCAAGTCTGTAACATCTACAGGAGACGCTTTTAGTTGCTGTTTTATCCTATCTTCCTCTTCCTTATCAAGCAACCAATCATATTTCTTACTACCTAAATATTTTTGAGGATTCTTTCTAATCTTTGCAAAAAACTCCTCGATTGTGTTTCTCGCTAATAGATAATAAGCATTATCCATTTTTATCTCATCACCAGTATTCAACCAAATAAAAGGGTCTTGCTCAGCTTCTTTCTTAATATCACCAACAGCTACTAATTCTGCTTCTTTCAACATAGCTTCTGCAATCCTAAAATCTACTGCCTCAAAGTCATCTGGATTAGCTACAATACTCTTACCCATAACATACCCACTATCAGCAGCTTCTCTTGTAGTTTTAACTATCACAGCATACACACCATCAGCATCTACCCAATCCACTCTAGCATATACACCTTCAATTGACTTATACCATACCAAAGCCCCAGGATACAATATTGATATAGCATCATTCTCATTAGCAGAAATCTTACTCAAATCAACAGTAGCATCTTTAGGTACCTCTTTCAATACCCCACCAGCCTTTATATCCAATATAAAATCCGCTGTATAACTTGACTCTACTGTAATAGCTAAGTCATTAATATCATCATCCACAGCATCAAGCAGGTTGTAAATATCATCAACATAGTCTGCTTTTACTACATGCTTATTACTTTTTAACCAAGTTCTAGGAGGTTCTTCTGGTTTCAAAGGTGATCTCCATTCCTCACTTACTTCAACAGTCTCTTCTCCTGTTCTTAGGTCCTCACTAATAACAGTTGCTATATATGTTATTTTAGAAAACTTAGTTAATATCTTTTTCATAATAGACTCCACACCAGGCACCCACTCTTTAACCATTTCAGATAAATGATAAGCAACAGATTTCCACTTTGGAGGACCTACTTTATGCGAATACTCTAAATGAAGAGCAATTTGATTCTCAAGCTCAACCTCTTTATCCTGCATAGTCCTGAAAAGCTTCAATACCTCTGTTTTTTTAGCAGTAATACTTTTGGATAACTGAGCAGGACTAATACCATACTTCTCCGTAAAAGCATCTATATTAGTATTTTCAATATTTTCCTTTAATACTTTAACCTTCTCTAGCTCTTTATCCAATAGCTCTTTATATTCAACTTTTTTAACCTTAAGATCTTGTAGCTCACCATAAGCATCCTCTAAAAGAGCTACAGGATCTTCTTCAGATTTTATTACTAGTCGCATAAAATATCCCCTTAGCTAAAAGTAGTAGTCCTTATCACCGAAACCACGTCATCAAAATCAAAATTGTTCTCTACTGAAATTATCTCAGCAACCCTTTCAATAAATTCTGGATCAGTATTCCATCCACCTGTAAGTGCTTTACGATTATTCCTATCAAAAGCCACAACAATCTCCTCTATATCCCCTCTTTTGGATCTAGCATCTCTAGACTCTTGAACAACCCTGCTCTCTCTTTGTATTTGCTCACGGCTCTTTAGATGAGCATTAGCAATAACCACAGGGTCTTCTTCATCCATAAAAGTGTCATCAGTAACTAAAGAATCATCCACCTCTTGTAGTTTAACCAATGCCGGACTATCATGATTATCAACAGCATCAGAATAAACAGAATAAGCAGTTGAATCGCTCTCTGCTAGTTCACCCATATCTTCTGGTGATACTCCCATTTCCTGTGCTGTGTGGGAGCGTTTAAAGTTAGCATAAGAAGTACCCCCAACAGGCACACCTTCTAGCTCCCTAAACTGCTCAAAGTCAATATCAAAAGCATCATCATAATTAGCCAGCTTGTGTAACAATTCAGGATTGCCTACAAGTTCATCTTTTTTGTTTTTCTCTTCACTCATCTGTAATCTCCTCTTTAAATTTAAGGTTTAATTTTTCTAATTCATCATTTGACATACTCAACAACATATGCGAATCTAATTCACTGAGATCAACATCATCTTCATCAACAAAGTCATTTTTAAAATAGTCCAACTTAATATCAATCTCTCTTAAACAAAGTAATACAATCAACACACATCCCATAATTAAAATTTCCAACACGCTATTTCCTTTCTAGTCTAACATTAGTTAATCAATAAGACCATCTTCAAAGTAACAATATGATTGAGACGGAACAACAACATCATACTCTGTTGATACATATCCCCATTTATAAAATTCCAGCTTATACACACCACTCTCAGCAATATTTAACTCCCAGTTATATGTCTTAGTTACATCCCCAGGATACACATACTCAACCGCAGAAGTCATAAAATCACGAAGAGCTGTATTATCTGCATCAAACAACCTGACTCTAATCTGACTTGTTGGGACACCATTAATCGTAGCTAATCCATACAACCCAATAGGTCCTATACCATCTTCAGCAAATAAGTCTGAATTGTGAATAAGATACTCATTCCATTTCAACCCACCATATTCAACATGTACCACTACATCTTCCCCAGTAGAAGTATGAGCATACAGATAAACACCACTACTATCTAATTCTGATGTTGGATGCACAGTAGTTGTAGTATTATCAACAACATTACAAATAACAATATCTATATTTGCTAATGCAATACCCGCTACTGGTTGCCCACTAGCATCAAGAATTTCAATAGGTAAAGTTGTTGCTAAACCTTTTTTGGTATAGAGAATATTCATATTAATCAATCAAAGAGTTTAAATATTTCCTAAACCTGTCTATCTTCTTTTCCGATGTTGAGGTAAAAACATAATCCCCAGCAACCTCTTTAGTATCTATACGCTGCTTTCTTGCCTCTTTCAATAAACTCCCAATACTTTCTCTACTTAAAAAACTGTTCAAAATAACTTGAGGGTAACTCAAAACAAATAACCTGTCTTTTTTATTAACCATAGCTTCTCCTGTATTTTTATCTTTCATATGCCCATTACCATTATGTTTAAAATATTCAACCTGTCTTAATCGCTCTTCCGCATCATCTTTTTTTGTATAACATCCAAAAGACCTTGATTCATCTTCTGACAAAACACACCATTTATTTTTTCTCTTTTTAATAACAGCTTCTTTAGTAGACGTCTTAGACTTTACAATAGCTAATAACTTATCAGCAATAAAATTCATACCTCTGCTACGAAAATAACGAATTAGTGCAAAAATTGTCTCTAAACTCTTAGCCATTTAAAAATCACTCCCTTTACCCTAACAAATAATCAAACAGATTTTATAGTTTTCCCCTAAATATTTCTAATTTTTTGGCTCTAATGTGCCTCTTTTATACTTAACAATAACCTCTTTAGTTTTTTTAATCAACATCTCCTGCATCTCAATCACCTCCACTGGAACTCTATCAACTCTACCATATGCAGGAATATAATCTCCAGATTCCGCTAAATCAAGTAGCTTATTTACTATCCTACCATCATTTACCTTCATTTCTTTGAACTCATCCAGTCTCTCGTCAAGCATCCTATCTGCTTTCTCTAAATACTCCCCAAAATCTGTTGTTAGATTAATCAACCCTTTTTGTGCAGCACTCAACCAAGTTTCATACAACTCATTAATAGTCTGTTGCTCAGAAAAAACCTCGTCCATTTTGGATAGCAGAGGATGATCACTAGATACCTTACTATCTAGAATCTCTTTCTCAAATCTTTTCTCAATTTCATTCATTTTTCCCCTTTCGTATCATTAAATAAGTTCTTCATTTAAGCCCTCTTTATGCCCTACAAGCTCCCAGTACTTGTCCATCAGATGTAAAGCTTTCATAAAAGCAGCCTCTTTGAAATTATCGAACTCTTTATCACTCAATTTATAAAGGCGTCTCGGTTTTTTTAGAACTCCACCACGACTATATAAATGTTTCATGTCAACTTT
>Ga0307928_10004184_pt1 | contig 10961 bp, 8 predicted proteins | sample AceLakmetagen232_FD_201815 | JGI IMG/M metagenome (GOLD analysis project Ga0307928, IMG submission 201815) | Saline water microbial communities from Ace Lake, Antarctica - #232 | ecosystem: Environmental > Aquatic > Non-marine Saline and Alkaline > Saline | place: Antarctica: Ace Lake...
GCAATATTCACAAAGCGCGTAGGGAAGTCCCGGTTCAGCTATGTAATATGGATTCCAAGAGATGTTACGAAACTTCTTCAGCTGAAAAGCGGAGCAATACTGGAAGTGCGAATCAGAAAACTGCGGGGTGATGAAGCATCGTAGCCGGCATTCAAGATCTTCTGGATATGTTGTTCAGCCCCCTGGCTGATCTGGACATAGGGTATCTGTACGACCATTATCATGTTGCATTTGATTTTGTGCTGTATCTTCTTGTGCTGATAATTGCGTGCCGGGTTGCGTTGGCAAGAATGTTCCCCGGCGAACAAGGCAAGCATCTGGGAACGGTTATTGGCGTTGTGCTGGCCATCTCTCTGAGTGCGGCAGAGAAGACACTTGGATTCAGCATGAGGTCTTTTGGACCGATTGCGGCAGGTCTGATCATCTTCATGGTGGCTCTGGTTATGTACAACATGATGCGCCATGCCGGAGCGGGTCACGCGGCATGCAGCGCAACGGCTCTTATTGTGACATATTTCAGCATGAGAGCAGTATTGCCGGGTTTTTTTCTGTGGGCAGAATATAACAAATGGGCCAGTTATCTGCACACCCTTCTTATCGTCTCCATTTTGGTCGGAATCTGGCGCATCGTCCAAACATTGTTCCGGCCGCCCGAAGTATCAGCAATTAGACAGGCATCGGAAACAGTATCCAGCAAATCCCGCAAATTCTTCGATTTCTCAAGAAAGCAGGACAAGACTGAATGGCGTGCTGTTCAGCACCGGATGAGGAAGCTCACGGTCAGAGGTAAAAGGGAGTGTAAGAAGATTATCAATCTGTTGGAACAGGCGCGCGATGTTATCCTGGAACACGGCGTTGACCCACAGGCAGCAGTTTTCATCTGTAAGGCTTTAACAGATCTTAAGGCGCGGGAACATGTGCTGGTCTCAGAGCTTGAACGAATCCGGGAAGTGGATGTATGCCTTTCCCGTTTTGATGTATCTCAATTCCAGAGGCTCAAGGAAGCGTATGGCCGCCTGAATAAAGAACAACAGGCCGAATGCAAACAGATGTTTACAGAAGAGAGGCAGAAGCTCGGCGCAGAGCAGGCCATAGAGAATTTTGCAGCAAGAGCCGAAACATATGCTGTTGAATTTGAGCGCTGCATTGACAGCGCGTGCAGCTGTCTTCAAGCAGGCAGGGCAACCGATGCTGCGGAATGGGTTGGAAGGGCTATCGAGCAGGAGAAAGAGGCTGAAAAACTTATTCAAGATATGCGTAAACATGAAAAAATTCTTCTTTCAGTGTTGGGAAGGCAGATTGCAGAGTTGGAGGCTGTGTCGCGGGAATGATCCTGACAAAATACCTGAGCAGAACTCGTGAACCCTACAAATCCCGTCCGGAGCGTGAGATTGCAAATCTTCTTGATCAATATAGCATCCCATTCATTTACGAAAAACCAACTGCTGTCGTGGATTCGGGAAAAACCAAGCTGTGGTTTCCTGATTATACGCTAAGCTACGGAGTTCTTATTGAATATTTCGGAATCAATGGTAGCCAAGGGTATAGAGACAGAACCAAGCACAAGCTGAAAGTATATGATCAGAATCAGTTTCAAGTAATTGACCTTTATCCGAAAGACATGTCGGGTGGTTGGCAAGACAATTTTCTCAGAAGAATCGACAGCACACTCGAAGGAAGATTGAACGATTACCGCGGCAGAATTGCTGGGGTTCATACCGGCAGACCCACATATTCAACAAGCCGAGGATATTAGCTCCTTAAACTTCGATTCTTTGACAAAATGAGTCCATCAAACAAAGAGGAGAAGAATTTCTGGCAAAATTAACAAAACGGACAGAATAATATGGGAGAAAAGCAAAGAAAATTTTGTTTATTCTGTCAAAATTTCAAATATCTTGGTTAATCATTACTGCAGATAAGGTTCCTCAATTTCTCTGGTATTATCGTGCGACAGAGGCATCCCGATTTTCTTCGCCATCTTCTTTCTTTCCATCTTCCGGAATACATCATCCCCGAATCCGCGATCCATTGGTGACAACATAGAGACGGGTATTTCCTTCGGATTTATAAATGTATCGGTTTCTACAGGTTCCACAAAAAAGCCTGATGCCCCGTAAAGAGCATCAGGCGCTTATTTTCGAGGTGGGAGTCGAACCCACACAACCTTGCGGCCGGCCGATTCCTAATCTCAAAAAACGTCAAAAAAGCCCTTGTTTATTGGGTTTTTACGTCTTTTCATGTTCTGTTATGTTCCGTGAAGTAGCAGGCGGCGTAGCAAATTTCCGGTGCGGTATCTGGTCGGCATGATGTCGGCGCTTCCGGGCAACCCGGATGAAAATGGCAGCGTGATTTTTCTTTGTCCAACGGATGCTTAACAGCGTGTTTTGACCGCGTAAAAGCCTCATCGCCGGCGGGGGTGTCCTTGGTATGGGGCGGGGTGCGATAGGCGCCGGGAGCTATCCCAAACAGCGTCCTACGCGTAAGGATGGGGCGGTCAACAGTTAAGCGCCGGCGGATCGCCGGGCCTGCACGCGACGGAGTTCCGGACGATCAAGGTGGTCCAGCCATGCGACGTTTTGCTTTGGTGTGAGTGTAATCACACCTATAGCCAAAATGTCAACCGGCTAAGGGTGGCGTACGGTCGGGATTATGGTTTATATCTCGTATGTCGAGGCGCGACGTTTATACTTCATCAGACCCTTATGCTTCACTCCCCTCTCATCTCTATCTCCCTTCAGGGCAAGATTGTCCCTTGGCCGATACCTCCGGTGTGTGGCGCACGATGCGGCCCTCGATCAGGTAGATCAAGTCCTCGGCAATGTTGGTAGCATGGTCCGCGATGCGTTCCAGATGCCGCGAGATATGCAAAATTTGAAGCAGGGGCTCGAAAAGCTGGGCATTCGCGGCAACTGCGGTCTTGACCTGCTGGAAAATTTCACGATGGATGGCATCGATTTCCCCATCGGCGGCGCACACGGCCCGGGCCGCCGCTTCATCGAGATTTACAAAGGCGTCCAGCACTTTTTTCAGCATGGCCTGGGCCTTATCAGCCATTATGCCCAACCGAAACTGAATCTCAATGCGGGGTTGTTGACAGAGAAACAGGCCGCGTTCGGCGATATGCACCGCCAGGTCGCCGATCCGTTCCAGGTCCTGGTTGATCTTTAGCACGGCGATAATGTAGCGCAAATCGGCCGCGACTGGCTGATAGAGCGCCAGGATTTTCAGGCATTCTTCTTCCACTTCCACTTCCGTGGCATTGATCTGCGCTTCGCGGCGGAGCACCGTTTCGGCCAGGGTTTCTTCCCGGTCTTCCACGGACCGGACCGCCATGCGCACATCGTTTTCCACTTCGGCGCTAAGCGCCAGAAGCCGGCGTTTAAGTTGGTCGATTTCGCGCTGCAAGCGTCCTTCCATAATAGTCCTCCCAACGCGGCCTTCAGCCGCCATTAATTAATTTTATCTCATTTTCCGGTTCGATGCAAAAAAATCGCGCTCCGGCACAATTATTACCCATACCGGCCGGTAATGTAGTCCTCCGTGCGTTGATCCTTTGGATTCTCAAATATCTGAGTGGTGACCCCAAACTCGATCATTTCTCCAAGCAGCATGTAAGCGGAGTAATCGGCAATCCGGGATGCCTGCTGCATGTTGTGGGTCACGATGGCAATCGTGTACCGGCGGCGAAGCTCCAGCATCAGTTCCTCGATCTTAGCCGTGGAAATAGGATCGAGGGCCGAGCAGGGCTCGTCCATCAGGATCACGTCCGGTTCCACCGCCAAAACCCTGGCGATGCACAACCGCTGCTGCTGATCCAGCGGCAAGTTCAGGGCCGAAGTCTCCAGCTTGTCCTTGACCTGCTTCCACAGCCACGCGTTTTGGAGGCTTTTCTCGACAATCTCTTCCAGGCTGGCGCTACTTTGCTGACCGGCAACGCGCAAGCCGAACGTCACATTGTCACGGATGGATAATGGAAACGGATTCGGTCGCTGGAAGACCATGCCGACATTCTTGCGCAGTGTGCAAACGTCTATTCCCGGGCCGTAAATGTTCTTACCTTCCAAAAATACCGCGCCGGTTGTCCGACAGCCCGGGATCAGGTCATTCATGCGGTTCAGTGTTCTCAGGAGCGTTGACTTGCCACACCCCGACGGACCGATCAAGGCCGTGATTTTATGTTGTTCGATCGCCAGGCTCACGTTCTTGAGCGCATGGAACGCGCCGTAAAACAGGTCCAGGCTTGAAATCTGAATGGCAATGTTCATCTTCAGCCGAACCTTCCGCTAACATAATCATTGGTTCTCTGATCATCGGGCGCCGTGAATATCCGGGGGGTCGGCCCGACCTCGACCAATTCACCCTGGAGCAGGAAGGCGGTGATGTCCGCCACGCGCGCTGCCTGTTTCGTGTTGTTGGTGACCAGGACGATGGTGTATTTGCTTTTCAACGCGATCAGGGCCTCTTCGATCCGGGCGGTGGAGATCGGGTCCAGTCCCGAACAGGGCTCGTCCAGCAGGATCACTTCGGGCTCCATGGCGAGCACGCGGGCCAGGCACAAACGTTGTTGCTGGCCGCCCGACAGGCGCAGCGCGGACGTGTGCAACCGATCCTTGACTTCATCCCACAGGAACGCAGCCTGGAGACTGCGCTCGACCAGTGCATTCAGGCGCTTACGCGCCCGGATACCGGATAACCTTGGCCCGTAGACTACGTTATCAAACAGGCTCAGGGGAAGCGGTACCGGCAGGGCGAACACCATGCCCACCCGTTTCCGGAGCCGGACCGCATCGAAGTCCGGCTGGTAGATGTCCTCGCCGTCCAGCAGGATTTGGCCCTCCACGCGGCAGTTCGGGTCCAAATCGTTCAGGCGGTTCATGGCGCGCAACAGCGCGGTTTTTCCGGAACCGGCGGGCCCAATGATACCAAGAATCCGATTCGCCAACACATCCAGCGTAATGCCGCGCAGGGCTTGGGTTGCCCCGTAGAAGACACTGAAGTTCCGATTCGATATTTTAACGGCGTCCGTCATTTGGTCCTTCGCGCAATAAACCGGTTCATCATCCAGTAGGAAAGTGAGTTTACCAGCAGCACCGATACATAACTGTTACGTCAAGCATTATTTCTAAGGAATACGGTGATATTTGCAGACTGTGAATCTGTTGGCTAACGCCTTCGATGGTTCGAATCCATCCCCCACCACCATTCAAATAAACCCCTGTGCTTGCAGGACTTTCTCGCATTCCTCCTTTTGTTTATGCGATTTTCTCGTGGTCTTATACCTTCCGTATATTCCCCCGCCTGTTGAATATTGGCACGCCTGTGCATTGCCTGTCACGGTCTGTCACAGCGTTTTTCAGGGCGATAATCCCCCCGTTATTTGCTTGACGCTGGAGCGCAAAACAGGCTATATTAATATCGTTCTTGGGAGAACAAGTGCCTTGCGAAGGAAGAAGGGTAAAATACGGACAGAAATTCCAACAAGTTGGGCATGGCATATGGCGCCTTAGTGGGCGCTAAAACTGTTCCCTTGATTTGAACCATGCCAAAATCAGGAAGAAGAATCAGGACAAATTACGTTGACTTCAGAGTGCGAAATCAACAAACTCGTGCAATATTTAGGTCACATGAAAACAAATAGATTAGCTTTATGGCTTATTGTTTTTCTGGTAGTGCTTGCGCCAATGTTCTCCTGGAGCTGTCATGTGGATATCCAACTGCAACCGGGAGTTCCGCCCACCGTTGGCGCGATCGGGATAATCATTGTAACCATTACGCAAACACACAATCCTTGCCTGATCGCCATCGAAAAAACAAAGATCAAGGCAACCGGCTTTATCATTATAGGAGCGACGCGCTGGAAAGAATCAAAGCCGCAGGTATTTATACGAAAATACAAGGTGAAATTTCAAGAATCGGGTGAAGCTTTGTTTGAAGTCAACCGCATCTGTCCACGCGCAGTCTCCAAGAAAGAGTTCCGTTTCCAAATAACTCCTTGAAAATGCAATCCTCCATGTGGTCGCGCATCTGTGTCCTGCTTCTGTTGAGCTTGACTATGTTTTTTTTGACGGACGGGGCGCGCGCAGACGAATTTGTCGCCTGGGAAGAAAGCAATTCAACAACGCCCGCCACCTGTGCGGCATGTCCCGCGGCAACGCAGGCCTGCATCGGTATTGGCCGCATAAATCTCATGATTCTCGTCACGCTGGGCGCCGCGGTCGTCAGCAGCATTCTTGTGCGTTATAAAACCACGCGCCGCTTGCGCCCCTTGTTTCTTCTATTGTCCGCCGGGATTTATGGATTTTACCTGGGCGGTTGTCCCTGCCCACTGCTTGGGTTTCAGCAGTGTATGCTATCGTTTGCCAGCGGCGGCTTTATGGCGCCCGTCGTATTGTGGTTTTTGGCGGTGATCGCGCTGGCATGGCTTTTGGGACCAACATGGTGCGGATGGGTCTGTCATCTCGGTGCATTGCAGGAATTGTTATTTCGTTTCAACCTCAAGCCGACAACATACTCAAAACGAACTATTCAAGTATTGCTATGGGTTCGGCGTGTGGCGGTTTTGGCGTTCGCTCTGTCGCTGGTTTTCACAGGGTTTGCCTGGTGGGAAAACGTGGACCCCTTCCAGACCATCTTTAACCTCAAGACCGCGTCGGTTGCCGCAATTATTGCGGCATTGACGCTGGCAACCATCTCGCTCTTTGTTTACCGTCCCTTTTGCCGGACACTTTGCCCGATAGGCATGGTGTCAGGCCTAATGGGCCGTTTACCATGGGCAATGGGTCCGGTCAAACAGGCGGAATGCCGCGAATGTCCACAATGCCGCGCATCATGCCGCATGGGCGCAATCGGCCAATCAGGCGCCGTCAACCGTGAGCTCTGCATCGCGTGCGGCGATTGTCTCGATGATTGTCCCTTTAATGGCATCGCATGGAAAAGACAAAAAATGAATAAAAAAAGGTAACATGCAAAAATTAACCAGCCGCGCCAAATTGCTCGTAATCATGGCTCTGTTTCCACTTGTGGGCGCATGGGGCGCGGAATGCCCCAGCTTGCTCAAGAATGCCCTGCTTCCGGTCACGGAGGGGTCGCCGCTTTCCTGGGCCACCGAATTGACACTGAAAGCCGGCCAACACGAATATGAAGGTACCAACGACGCTTTTAATAGCGAGATGATCTTGGGGGCGTTGGAATTCAAACCGGCAAAGGAACACCGGATTTATCTTGAAGGCGGGGCAAAATTCTGGGATCGCAACGACACCAAAGAATTCGGTTCCTCGACAAACGCATCCGGCGGCGGCGGCAATTCAGGCGGGGGGCAACAAGGTTCCGGATCGGGTAATCAGCATTATGGTTTCCGCGAGTTCTTTTATGAATGGTCGCCTTCGGAACAGCTCCTGAAGCTGGGCTTGCAGGAAATGACGGCCGGAGATCAACTGCTTTTGGACGAGCGTGTCCTGGGGGGCTATGGGCGCTATAACATCAACGCGTTCCGCGCGTACGCAGGCGTGGGCACAGTCAGTCGCGATTTTTCGCGCATGGGTAATTTCTGCGGCTCCAGGCATATGTACCAGCCGCTGGATTATTATTACCGCGACGAGATCAGCAATGACTTATTCAAGAACAACCTGGCCTTTCTCACCTTTGCGTGGCGGCCGGGCAAAAACTCGGACGGCAACAACGGCGATGACTTCGCGCCCATCGCAGAACCGCAGGCTGTTTACTATACGCTGGACGAAATCGGGGTTATGGCGCTGGAACAATTCGGAAGCGGCTTTTCCAACAACGCGACTTATGCATCGGCTTTTGTGCGCAACACCCTGCCGTTCCAAACCACGCTGCAGCTGGAGGCCATCGCACAATTTGAAAACAGCACAATGCGCCCGGCTTACTCCATCAAGGCGGCTAAATCATTCGATTGGGACACCATCGGCCTGACGGCACTTAACGGAGGATACATCATCGCGCCGGGCAACGACGCTGAAATGCGTTTTGCGCCGGAGTTTGCCAACCTTTTTATCGGCGAGGCCCTTAAGCTGGATGCTGTTGATGCGCCGTTGTATTACGGCAGTATTTTTCATATGGTGCCGTTTGCATGGCCAGTCTATTGCGGCGTCACCTATGTCTCGCAAATAGAGGACGACAAAGCCAACGAACTGGATGTTGAGTTTGGGCTGTCACCGCGCCCGGACTGGATGCTTGCAGGCATTCCAATACTGGAACACACCACCCTGCGCATAATCTACAGCACGGTCGAGGCCAATGGGCTTGATGGCCGGCTGAATGCATGGCGCGCCGAAATCCGCTGGGCATTATAGCACACCCATTGAATTCGTTAGGAATATGGTGTGTTTGAGGGGTCTGCAAATCTGTTGGCTAACGCCTTCGATGGTTCGAATCCATCCCCCACCACCCGCCTGATATCATTGATTTTATTGACTTATTTCGTGTTTTCCCCGTTTTACCCCTCGGAATAGCTTTCACGTCATTTCACCTGCTTCCGTGTTCATAAAGGGCACATAAAGGGCACACCACCTCCCCACCCTAAAAATCTGTTTACATCTCCATAAAGGGCACAGGGCACGGACATTTTTAAGTATTTCCGCCCGCGTAACCGCCCGATCGCCGGCCGGGGTGTCTTGGTATGGGTCGAGGGGCGATAGGCGGCTGAACGTGTCATTCCATACGCTCTACGCTATTCGCAAGGACCGGGATATAAGGTGAGGGTGATCTCCCGCTAAGGTTTCAGTTTCATGCTCACGCTCCCTTATTGAGAAGTAGTTGTGCCACGTCCAGGGCCTCGTTGATGCGTCGGGACTGAATGAAACGACCGTCATCCGTCTGCGGTTGCACTCCCCCCACGCAGAAGTCTGCGTATTGCGCCGGGCCCTTTGATTCCAGGCCGGCGAAATGGCCTGCCAGGACCTCGATGGCAATGTCGTAGGCAAGATTGCGACCACGTTCGGCGTGGAAAAGACGCGCGGCCTGTGACGGGCCGCCGCGATCGTAGTCGCGGATGGCGCGGACGAAATCGAAGACATCCTTGCTTTGGTGCCGGCCCTTGGGGCCGCCGTATGCTAGTAGTTTGAGACATACGAATGGTCCGACTTCGCAAACCTTCACTCGTTCGGTGACAGTCGCATCGTATAGGTCGCGGCCAGTGATATCAACCTCCCGGTACTCCTCAAGCGCGCGTTGGACGCCGTATACGGCACTGACCGGCACGTCGTCTACCATGGCAGTGTCCGGCGAATCCTTATCGGGGCGGTCTGTGAGCAAGTCAAGATAGAGCACGGTTTTGCCGAAGACCTTCTGAAATCGCTTATCCTTGAAATCAAAGCCGGCCCCGGCCAGACGGACACTGGTAGTGTCGTAGAGTCCGCTTGACATCCCAAGAGCGATGCCGACATCCACGTCCATCGTTACTGGCTGAAGTTCTTCGTGCGCGGGCCGGCAGATATAGCGTGGCACCAAGCCGCCGACCAGAACGAGGTCATCGCGGAACTCCTCCAAGACGGCCCAGACGGTGAGAAGAGCGGACTCGGCACGTCCTGTGTCTTCCGATGTGTATTGGCTGTGATGCTCGTACTTCATGATTTGCAGAAGCCTTCCCATTCGCGGAGGGCCTTGGCTTGGTCGGGACCCCGCAGGCCGACTTGCAGCAGGTCGAGGTAAATCTGGGCGTCGCAGACAAGTGGAAAGCCGTCAACCCTGTGAATGGTCTGGAAGACCCCGGCATCTCGGGGGACGAGCAGCCATAGTTTGCCGCCGTCGGTGACCTCGCGAAGGTTCAGTGCATCCTTTTCTTCGGGAGTAGGAAACTCACGTCGGTAGGCGGACACCACGGGAGGTTGGGTGTATGGGAATCGCAGGTTGGCGGCGAACCACTGGGTGAAGGCAATGTCTCCTACGGTCTTTTTCACGAGATCGCGAGCGATGCCGGGGAAGTCATTGGCCAGAGTGGAATACTGCCGCAAGGCAATCCGCTTGGACCACTCGTCGGCCTTTGCCCACTCGTCGAGGAGCGGGGCAAGACGAGTGAGTTTCCAGTCGCCGCGTCGGCCTTCGACCCATCCCTCTCGTGCGGTATGATTCAGCAGGCGCGAGACAAGACCCTGACTGAGTCCGGTGAGTTCGGCCAGATCCTGCTGGCGCCATACCCGATCCGGGTAGCTAAGTAGAGCTCGCGCGAGACGTGTGCTCTTGGGTGAGAAGAACCGAATCTCGGATTTGGCCAGGCGGTAACGGACGGAGGCATTGGGGATGTTGCGGTCTATGACAAGGCCTGGGACCTTGATCCATATACGACCGTTGAGATCAAGGCAGCTCACATCTCTTTGACGACACTGCTCTACAAGCGACTCCGAAAGGCGGACGGTGACGAGCAAGGGGTGTTTGTTCCCAGTGGCGTACGCTGCGACCTGCTCCAGGGCTGAGGTTGTGGGGTTAAGCTTGCACTCGGCCACGAAGGTGGCCGTGTGGCCCTCCACCTTGGCCGCGATCGTAATGTCTGATCGGCTTTGAGGTGAACGGTCGTCCCTGCTGACGATGCGGAAAATGTTTCTGTCGAGCACCTTGCTAATGGTGTCCCTCAGTTCCGCCTCCGTATGTATGATTTGTTCATTCACTGGAAAGCCCTTTATTACTCTCCGGTAATAATTGCCTTTCCAGTAATAATGTCAAGCCCATTCCCTACCATCACAGCAGTTCACCTGGATCGGGTGCAATAACGGCGTGAAACAATACTGCCGGGAGCTTGGACGGTCAAAGGGCCAGCACTTGGGCTTGGTTCAACGCCAGCAGGCGTTCAAGGATGGCATCGTCGGTAAGGTCGGCGGGCCAGCCGTAGGCGGCGGCAACGGCGGCGTCAAGTTTCGCGTGACAAGTGGCGAGCCAGGCAGGGCGGGCGTTGTAAAGTTTGGTTAAGGTGCGGTCTTTGAGTCGGGCGGCACATTCGGCGT
>Ga0307928_10004185_pt1 | contig 10959 bp, 10 predicted proteins | sample AceLakmetagen232_FD_201815 | JGI IMG/M metagenome (GOLD analysis project Ga0307928, IMG submission 201815) | Saline water microbial communities from Ace Lake, Antarctica - #232 | ecosystem: Environmental > Aquatic > Non-marine Saline and Alkaline > Saline | place: Antarctica: Ace Lake...
TATCTATAGAGAGCGTTGGGGAGATCATACAATTAGATATCTTGGCCTTTTGTTATTTATGCCAGCTAAATATATACATCAATTTTTAGATATTCATTATCTGCATCACAAAGAATATAATAGACCAAAGCCCTTGGATAGCAAGATATGATACGCTATTGCAATTTAAGGATAATGCAAAGTATATCATGGTTCACGATTGTGACTATTTTCCTAAACATAATATATTTGGGCAATGTGACGGAAAAGGATATAATTTTGACGATGTTTTTAAATGTTACGAGGTATATTATCCTCCAAAGCCTTGGCCATCCAAGACTGGACCGCCTACTTTGTTAGGCAGTAATATGGTTTCCGAATTACCAAAAAGGAGAATTACATGAAAATAGTAGTGCTTACATGCGATAAATATGATTGGCTCATGCCTGGATTTGCCTATTTATTTAATAAAAATTATGGCAATGTACCTGTAACTGTTGTCTGTTTTAGACCACTAACATTACCTCCAAATTTTACAATAGATGTGCTGCCCCCAGAAAAAGATAGGTTTTGGACGGATATTATGCAAGAATATTTCGAGCAGATGAAAGATGAATATTTTCTATTACTGCTTGATGATTACTGGCTACGTGAACCTGTTAATATGGAAAATGTAAAATTACTGGAAGATGCAATTAAAGATGGCGCAGACAAGGCTGAGCTCACGAACACTATTCTTCACGCTAATGGGCAGCCGTGGAAGGACAAATATGTAGTAGCTGGCCAATTGGCGCGTTATAGGTGTTCTACCCAGCCGTCAATATGGACACGCAAATATTTTTTAAGCCATTTGATACCGCATCAAAATATTTGGGAATTTGAACATTTAGGCAGCAGACAAGCAGGAAATGATGGTGCAACCCTCGTTGCGCTTAATATTGAATCCAGGGTCTTCGAATTTAGCAATATAATGAAAAAGGGAAACATCGCCCCAAAGCCCCCGCTTAAAAGCTTCTCCAAAGAAGATCAAGAGGGCTTACGTAAACTAGACTATGAAAAAATATTTCAAGGGCGTTTGTAAATGCCGAAAAATCCACTGTAAGGAATAAAGGAAAAAACTGGGGTTGTCTAGACACTTGAACTAGGTTGCCGCTTAAATGAACCTGCCAGACCGCCAGCAATTAAAGCCGGAAGTAAATACTTGAGGAAATCGCTTGAAACCATCCCCATTCGTGTCTTCCGCTTCATCCGTTCCCTCTGCGTTCTTGCCCGTAAAAGACCCGTTAATAACGCCCCAATACCAGCAATGCCAGCACCAGCACCAGCACCACGTGCTATAGGACTCTTTGACGCCTGTGATAATGATTCCGGTATACTGAGTGTTCCTGCAATGTTCTTCAGACGATCTACCAGCCCTGCCTGTTGTTCAGTAGCTTTCACTTTTTTCGCTAACATAGCATTTATAAATGGCGGTATTTCACCTGCGGCCGCTGCACCTGGAAGATATAACTGTTGTTTCCACGGTAACCGCTGCCAGCCTCTTGCAGCTCTTAGAAATCCACCTTTAGAATGTGCCATACCACCAAGTATACCGCCAATTGCTGCGTCTGTTAAGCCTGATATTCTTCGCGCAGATGGCACATCAGCATAACCTGTGATATGCGGCGTAGCATAGTAACCTGTTGCACCCCCCGCCGCAGCTCCTAATAAGGGTCGAAGTATTGCGCCTATTGGAATTTTTGCGTTTTTGATCATAATGTTTTTCCTTGTTCCAATAAGCCTTTAGTTTGCAGCAACTTAGGATTATTCATCAACAGTTCAAGTTCGGCCGGTGTATTGATGCCGAGACGCCGCAATGCTAGTAATCGGCTTTTATCACTCTGCGCTTGCCGTTTACCAGAAATATAGCCCGCGCCTCCACCTAATAATCCACCCACAGTTGCTCCGCCTAATGTTGTTCTTTTAGTACCACCGACTAATTTAGCAATGAGCGCACCTAATATGGCGCCCAAAGCGCCTGTACCAAGGCCACGCTTTAGCCCAGCCTTGGTTGGAGATTCGCTGTACTGGGACACTAATGATCGCCGATAATGCGGGAAGGCCTTCGAATAGGCAAAGCGCGCTTTTTTGGCGGCCTTAATAATAGCTGCTAATTTCAGTAGTTCTTCACAATCAACTTTCATAGCTCTCCTATTTATATGGAATATCATGCTGAGGAGAAGTTGCCTCATACTCAATCAAAAGTGTGCCTTTCATAGCGGTATATTCATCTTTGCCAAACCTGTTTGCAACTAGCAACGAAAATGTATACGAACCCCGACGCAAACTGTCAGAAATATCATCTGGAAGCTTAATTATAACAAGGCCAGGATGATCAGGATTAACTTCTTCAATCCCAGCGCGCCAGCCGCTGGCATTCCAGATTGGGGTTTTGCTAAATCGTGTGTTAGTGAGTGAGAAAGTAAGTTTTGAGTTTTCCGGCGTTACTGGAGTAGTACCGTCGCGTAATGTCACAAATGTTGTGAGATATAAAGCATCACCGCCGGTAGCTTTCCAGAGGGGCTGCCGATTTTCCTCCAGCGGTACATTTACGCCTACAGGTGTTATATACATAATGATTCCTTATTTTTAAAAACTATAACATATTCCTACTGAAGATGCAATAGCTAAAAAAGAGGGGTTATAATCCCCTCTTTCTATACTCAAAAGTATAACACAAAACCACTCCCTACTGCAAGCCAGAGAATAGCCCAAGCGGGCACCAAAAACATCATTTTGTACTGTTTATGTCTCTTTGCTACTTTTTCGCGGATATCAGTCAAATAAATAATCTGTAACGAATCAGTTATAGTTTTCATGCTTTATTTTCTCCACTAATGCTGCCGTATCTCTCGCTAAAACTTCGATGCCTCTTTGTAGATATTTACAGCCTTTATCTTTTTTATCCTTATCATCTTTTGGCGGCGTGGATACTGGAGATTCTGATTTACCGAATATCGGAATTCCGTGTCCGTACAGCTCGTCAAATCCTTCATCTCCGACATCGAAACTAATTCTTTTTATATGTGCGCGCAGTTCCTGCGGAAATAACAATTTACCTTCAGCCTTATGCTTAGATAAAATTAGGGACGCCACGCCTGCAAGCGCTGGTGTCGCCATACTATTATGTGTTATAATTCCTTGTGTAACAAAACAATCTGCGTCAGGAACGCACAGATCATAGACTTTACTTTTTCTGGTTTCTTCTGTTCGTTTCCACGATGCACAAGAATAGTTATCAGTGTCAATACCTATTGCTCTTGCGGTTTCTTCTCCGCGAATATGCTTTGTAATATTATTTTTACCTGTTGAAGTACGCAAACATGACCAACCACCCCACCTCGAACGCGGAGAAATACTTAAACAATAACTTTTCATCGGTCTCCGTTCCCGCATACCGGGTGCTTTCGATTCCCGAATTCGGCTCCTCGGAATACCGTGACCCCACCCACGATAATCGGCAAATGCGGCTAATCTTGCTATAAGTGACGAAGATGCACATTCAAATTCATGACTCCATGCTGCGGGATAAGAATTGGGGACACATAAATGCCCATCTCCTTTTAAATAACCGTCATAAAACATTAATTGTTTCTCTACGGGTAAATTATATAACCATAATGGGAATGTCTTTTGTGGTGCTTTATTATTTAATCCTAGTGTATCGATAATTGCTGCCGTTTTAGTAGAGTCATCATAAAGCCATCCCCCACCTTTATTCAATTTGAGTGATTTACCAACATACTTTTCATAAATGGTACGGTATTTCTTTACAATATCCTCCTTATCACCTTCTGCAAAACTAACCCGCATGCCCTTTCCACCATTTTTATTCCCACCTGTTAGACTTAACCAACCATCAGCTAGGAAAAATCCTAATAACCAACAAAAATCCGCGGGTAAAACCATATCAAGATATGGATTAATTCTTGTTGGCATCTCACGAGGCAATAAAAGGCGATGTTGCTGGTCCAAATCTTCCACTTTTTCCCAGCTCAAATCTCTTGTTTTTGAATCAATAGTCATTACTTTATGCTTAGGCGTAAGCCACGCATATCGCCCAGCTGCCGACACTCGAATTGTATCAGTATCTCCCCGATACCAGTTTGCAATAACTGGACGTTGTACAAGTTTGCCGCCCTTAAATGCAAATACAACATCGCCAGGATTAATATATTCAATAGCTTTTGGTCCCTCATTAGTATATATAGAGGAACCTTCTGAAACGCACGTCCCGCTCAATTTGGCATACCCATTATTTAGATATGTCGAGTATACATTGACTCCACCTACAGCAAAATCTACTTCAGGCCCGTGATTAGAAAAATATGCGTGCTGTTTTGCGCTATTAACGGCGGCAACAGCAATCACTGAATCATACCTGGCAGGTTGACAGACCTGTCCGGCCTCATTGCCCGCGGCAGCGATAACAGCAACTCCGTTTTTTGTAGCGTAGTTACACGCATCTTCGAATTCAGGATCGTTTTCAAGACCCGCTGGCAACCCTAAGCTCATACTTATAATGTCAGCTTCTATATCCTCGACCGCCCAGTATATGCCTTTTATAATAGCTGAGATTGTACCGGAACCAGAAGCGTCCAAAACAGCACCATAAAAATCCTCGCACTCAGGCGCGATACCAGCTACTCCAAGATTGTTATTAGCTATTGCGGCTAAAATACCACCGCAATGGGTATTACTAACAAAATGCCCGTTGGCAAGATAAGTAGAGTAGCCGCCTACTGTGAAATCAAAAAAGTTACCATAATATTGTTCCTTAGAAACACGTTTTATTCTTCTTGCCTTCCTATGAAACTTGGGGTTCTTTTTAGCCCTTTCTGCTCTAGTTGGATGATGAAGCATAGAAACAACCGAGACAGGTAGAGACGTGAAGGTGCAATTGTATATATATGCTCCTGATCCTTTTTCTTGCCCAAAGTTATTACTTCTTCCGTAATTTTGAATACCGCACGACACACCAATACTATTCAATAATGCCGCAAATTGATACGCGAATTCTTTTGACGCAGTAGTAACTCTATTTTTAGTGTTTTCGGGTGAGATGCATCCATCTCCATCAATAACACCAGCTATAAACGCACAAATTACTGAAAACGGTGATTTCCCGACAAATTCAGGAAGATTCTGTTTGTATGTTTTCTCTGCCGCTAATACTCCAACATTAAGCATAATATTTGTAAAGTTTTTGGAATTTATTAACAATCTGGCGCGCTTTTTCTTTGGTCCGTCAATGTATCCTTTAAATCCAAGACGTTGTAATGCCTGCAGCGCGGCTTCAAGTATCTCGTCAGTTGTTGATGTTATTTCCACGCGGTTATGATTTTTGGTAGCAATTACATGGCCATCTGTTAACACTAAGCCAACTAAATATGCCATATCTTCAGTCATAAAATAAGAGTGCGTTCCTCCAACCCAAGAATTTTTACCACATTTCTTACATTGACACTTGCCATGGCGCAGTTTGAAGTAAGTTGGAATATGGCCGCAGAATGTGCATTTCCGATATGAACTGCCATAAACCCGATAATATTCTTCAACTAAATTACCTGCGCAATCTCCCGATGCAAAAATCATCCTGTCACCAGACTGAAGCGTATCCGCTCTTTTCCTTTCTACATCATATATATCATGATGTCTATGTTTTAATATGCATGTTTCATGCCACGGAGTCAAATGATAAGATATTCCGCCCTCAAGCTCAACATGAATAATCTCGCTATTAATCGGGGTTTTATGGAAAAATTCAACTGACGCTATAACCGTCTTTCCGGTATCTTCATCAAGAGCATATGTCTTTATGCCCCTATTGCGTACATCCTTAACAATCGATTCACTCCCATCAGGCGATTTCCATCTTTGCTCAGGCGCATCAGTCCTTTCATAAAGTGCCTCAATTGTCTCAATACCACAGAAATTGGTATGAATAAGGGTATCTGGTGCCACACAACCGTGCCCATTCTTATCTTCACTATAACCCGCAATAAATGATTTACTGCCTTGGGGCATCAAATCAACGTGATTCGGCTTTCCTGTATCTAGTATTACTACTTTGATATCTTTACCTTTCGTCTCTTTCCACATTTCAGGTATATTCAGCATCTTATGATTGTAATTCTGAACTTCTGCTAAAATCTGTGCCCTCCCGAGTACATTGTAATTTGGAATCATTCTAAATTTTTCGTCTCGCATTTTAATCTCCTTCGTTTGACGTAGTTAAAATCTATTTTACCATTATATTATAACTGGAAAATACGCAAAATTAAGCATAAGTAACTTCTTCCATTAATGTTACATTTGAGGCTGCCATTAATGAATCTACGAGTTCCTGTAAATCTGCCGCGATATCATCCTTGACTTCTTCCAATATTTCCATACTACGAAATCTTAATGTTACCTCTTTTAATCTGTAATATGGAATTTCAGACTCAAGATCAGGTGCACTAACAGGATAGTCTTCGAGGTCTACAGGGTCGGCTATACAGATAAAATTATCCGTAGTTTCAGCACCTGTAGTTGGTGCCGGAGACGCTCCACGCTGGAAAACAAAGATTTCCTCGGGCATATCTACAGCCGCATCTATGACTACGCGCAAATCATAAGATTGTAATTGTTTCTCTATTTTAGTTCTATAATATTTGACTGTTAAGCTTATTGTCATAATTACTCCTTAAGTTATGCTATCTCTCAAATTATGAAACTACAATGCTTCCAGGTCCTGGGCAAATAGAACCGTCAGTACAGCGACTATTACTACACGTTTGTGGGGAAGGACCATACTCACCACAAGGGGTGCACTTATCAGTATTCAAAAGGTAGGCGGCGTTAAAACTACAAAACCCTACTGCACAAGAACATACATTCCCAAGTACTATCTTCCAATAACTTGGAGAAGAACCACTATAATACGGCCAACTTAAAGCTATAAAACCCCACCCCGATCCCCCCCACCATGTGCAAGCATCACTTGCATTTGTTAATGTATGCACACCATTATGAAAACTCCAATTACCGTACAATCCCGAAATTGTTAAAGTATATTTTCTTCTTAATGGTGGACTGCAATTATTGCAAGCCGGGAAATCATATTCGCAACAACATTCCCGCATCAATTTGCCATTAGCAAATCGTAATAATTTATTGTTAAAAATGTTTCGTTGTAAGTTCATTATGGTACTGGGCATTCGTCCGTTTCAGCTAATAGTATCCAATCGCCAAACGCGTCAATATGCAGCACGCCGTTAAGCACGTGCGCTCCACGTGTCCTGTACTTGAGTTTATAATCGTCAGCAGAATCATATGTAATTTCTATCATTCCAGGAATTGACACCGACGCTGCGCCCTCTATCGTAGATTGCGGTAGATCTATATCCAAGTCCATATCTATAGCACAAGTACCGATAGGTTTCGCTAGCTCAAGATTAATATATGGGGCCACAGTATCCACGATACTGATAGTGGCAGCAGCGTCAAGATCAAACGGCATACAGGGTATATCCATATCTAGATCTAAACCTATAGCGCAGGTACCGCTTACTTTTGTAAAGCTAAGATCAGCAGTTGGAACTTCAATATCTGTAACATTTATTGAAATGTCATGAGTAAGATCGAATGGCATATAACAAGAGGGTAGCTCTCCCGCGGGCCCTGTTAGTCCCGTGCCCCCTGGCGGTATTTGGATATCCATGCAATAACTAAGATGATCATCTCCTGCCCCGGCGACACGGTCAATATCGAAATTTAAACTTAACGGCGCTCCTTCACGAATAATAGCTGTTCCGGTTACCTCGAATGGCATACGGGGTATATCCATATCTAGATTCATACTTATAGCGCAAGTACCACTAGGTTTCGTTAGACTAAGATTAATAGCCGGGTCCATGGTATTTACGATATTAATATCCGCAGTAGAATTAAGATCAAACGGCATACAGGGTATACTGTGATCAATTGCTTGACCACCAAGATAATTGCGTTCAAGACTCCATTTTTCTGTATCACCATCATATTTAAATTCATAAAGTGGAAATACCTCAAGGGTACCATAGTCTGCCACGTCGTCTAAATTATCTGTCGAAATTGCAGAAACAGTTATGCCAGAACTATTATCGATAGGATGTGTTGCATATATGAAAGTAGGGCTGTTACCGCTAAGCGTAACCGTAGTTTTTTCTGATACCCAAGAATCACCATTGGGCATAAGCAATTCGCCTGGCGAAATTACTATTTCATTATCGCTTTCAACACTATAACCAAAAGCGGCACCGCTACAAACAAACCTAGGGTATGTAATCTGTAAAGAGGCACGCCTGTCCTGAATATTTAGCTTATCAACAATATCGAACTCTGGAATATCCCACAGCGAAAAATTATTTGGAGATACCGGCATACTTGCTGCAAATCTTAAGGTTGCGCTTGCCCCGACTCCTCTTGTTGTTTGCAGATATGCTACACCTCCTCCACCCTCATGCTTCCAGCGACTCAGGTTAGATTTTATGGTTTCCCACGTAAAAGCTCCTGGTGCTACTGTTATTTGCTCGTCGTCTATTATAACAACCGGGATAGCCGGCACAGCGCCGTCACACAACGCTGGCATAGGTCCGAGCATATAAAAACTATCTGCTGTAACCTCAGATAAATTAAAATAGCCCCCGCCAGGAATATCCAACCAATCCGCACTACTGAAATCCCGCATATCCTCTATTTTATCCTTACAAATACCGGTTGTCACGGGTATATACCATAGCGGTATAATGATTTCGCTTGGCGTACCGTCAGGAAAAATATTATCAGTATCATCGACATCTTCAGAATATATATCAGCTTTAGGATCGTCGCTGTCAACGCTGCATAATGTTACTTTTATATACACTGCTTGGCTTTTTTCGGCCCCTTCTTTATAACAATATGCCCCGTCTTCATCCCACTTTAATCCGTTAGCTTCGTCTACATCTACTTCTATTTCAGTACTATCGACTTTAACGGTACACTTCGGCGCTACCTTAAATCCAAATGTTAAATTATCATTGTCATCATATTCTGAAACAATATCGTATAAATCGTAACATTTTCCCGGTACTTTCGGCACTTGAATATCAAAATTATAATTAAATTCACAAATGTCTGGTGTTCCCTCTTCGGGACATGCAAGCGCAATATGATCAACATTAAATTGTGCGGTAAACTCATCTCCCTCATATATAATACCATCACCCATCATAGATAAATCTAAACAGGTTATACCGGGAAAAAATGAATACTTATCATGAATATCGGGAATCATAATATCAGGAGAAAGTATCTCGGGTTCCCTAGGCACGAATGTAGGGGTTGTAAAAGTGGGTATACTACAAAACGGCAAATCCTCAGGAATAAAGTTCGACACATCGATATCCATTGTAAACATCGTACAGTCACCAGTCATATCAAAAGGTAGTCTCATTTTAGCCACACTCCAATAATTCAGTAAGATTAGCGGGACCGCTAATGATAAGTGTATGATTATCCTTATCCGGTGTAATTTTGACACCGGTTCCCGCAACTAGCATAAAATCGCCTCTGTCACCGGCAGCCATTCCATTTAACCTTAAAAGAGTTTCGCCGCATACAGGTACAGTGGGATCAATACGATCACAGGATACGCCGGCCCCAGCACCTTTTACACCAGCAATAGTTATAACATTATCGTCTATACTAATTTTGCAGTTATATCCTTCTTCAAGATAAACATCCCCGCTTAATTCTGCCTGGCCTGCGCCGCTAGCTTGAATACTAGTTATCCTATGTTTATTCTGGAATCCGATAAGCGTAGGTTCAATTAATGGTGAAGATACAAAAGTATATTCTCCTTCAGCATTGCTCAGAAAATCCGCGGTATCCGCGCCAAAGATAACGGTCATATGCTGCGTAGTGCTATACACGGTAGATTCAAAAGGAAAAGCAGCGTTTTCAGGCACGGCTAAATTAAAATCAGCGCCAGGTATATCGGTAAGAGAAAATGTAAATGTTCCTATGCGTATTCCGCCTACAACTGCGATCTGTATCTTTGTTAAGCTAAGTGCTGCTGCGGCTTGAATATAATTAACACCCCGAAAATCAAGGATAATACTATTTGGAAACTCAATACCACCAACCAAATCAAGCTTAGTATCCTCAATAAAAGGATATCGCCTATATTTATTTAAGTTCAAAAATTGTGTTTGCCTTGTCATTTTGTCTGCCTGTTATACTGTGCCAAGCCTTTAAATCCAATTTTAATGCCGTCTGTGAAGCTCGGCGGATTAACAAAATCATCAACATCGTCCATAGCTTCTTGTCCGCTCTTAAGCGGAGCAGGGAAACTAAGATGCTGATTTTCTTCAATTCCAGCGTGCGAAATTTCATCAATGCTACAAGCATTAATACTATCTACTGTAGAAGGAGCAAGTATAAAACAATTTCCATTGCCAGCTGTTACATCTATACATACCTCAAACGCTGGACCCGGTACAGGCGGCACAGGCGGATCTGGAGGTTCTTCACAAGGATCATCTCCGGTTTTCGGTTTTAACGGTAAATTACCATCATCATCGGGTAATTTATTAGCACGCTGCTTCGCACAAACATCACTTAATGTAAAATAATACCCGCTTAAACTTATCGAATATGCATTAGGTTTAGCTACCATAAATAAACTGTTGGGCACTCTATACACGCATATTGTTTTAATTAGTGGACACGCGTCTCCGCAGTCCTCGTCTGTCGGCCTTAAAACTCCGACAACATCTATTTTAAGAATATTCTTACCGGTAGCGCCGATATAGCTGGTTATATTAATGCCATCCTCGCCTTCTACTGTAATAGCCCCTGTTATTAAACTATTGCCTATCGCAATACCGCGTACGCCTTCTTGATTCAATGCGATAAATGCAGTAGGACAAAACG
>Ga0307928_10004186_pt1 | contig 10958 bp, 12 predicted proteins | sample AceLakmetagen232_FD_201815 | JGI IMG/M metagenome (GOLD analysis project Ga0307928, IMG submission 201815) | Saline water microbial communities from Ace Lake, Antarctica - #232 | ecosystem: Environmental > Aquatic > Non-marine Saline and Alkaline > Saline | place: Antarctica: Ace Lake...
CGTAAGCGTAGTACCACTTGCCGACACCACAGTACCGTCAAAGAGAAGCACGCCGTTGTACTGAGTGCCATTGACAATGATACCGTTGAGCGCAGACGTACTCGTAGAATACCCAGCCGCCGAATGGTCGCCCCAACCCCATGCTTCGTCCCAATTCGTAACAGACGCCAGCACCCCGCCGTAGTAGAGATTAGTAGCGTTGTAGACCGCCAAATCAACCTTCTGTGTCTTGAGTATATCGACATCAATGAAGGTCTGGTTACTCCATACGCTGATCTGAGTGACTAAAGTGAACTCGTTAGTTATGCCGTACCCGCTTTTCTCTACTGTGAGGTTGCCTATAGCTGGGTACACCCAATTCGTGTTGGCGGTCTTGCGTAGCTCAACCCATATCTTCCAGTTCTTCACAGGGAAGGCAAAGAAGTTGGCGGGTGGCGTGAAGTCAACGTAGTTCGATGAGGATACCGTACCGGCAAGTGTGTAAGCAGAACTCGCGTCAAGGCTCTTGGCGTACTTGAGCGATGCGCTCCAACCGGAACCGGGCACCCATTCCTCTGTGTTCTGGTAGCACCTGAAGGATATGGTGCGGGTGTCACCTACGTAGGCGGGGAGGTCGAACCCTAAAAAAGGTTGCTGGAAGTCAACCGAAACCAAAATACGGGGGTTTACTGCCCACGCACTACTGGCACAAATCACAATCGCCAAGACGAGTAGTAACTTTCTCACCGCATCTCCCTTCCCGCCGCAAGGCGCTTTAGCGAATGGTATCAAACGCTATGGGAGTGCTAGAAGTGGGAGTCACGGCAAACGTAAACACGTCGCCGACCCACTGGTACACGCCTTGTTGCAAATCATCACTGTTCGGACCTATATTCCACACTGTATCGACGTCATTCGTCACGGTAGCCGTGAAAATGACATTCGTGAACGTAGCGTATATCTTGTTCGTGATGTCCGAACTCCAGTTCGTCACCACTACGCTCGGCATATTCGTTTCCGTGATGTACCCGCGATGCTGAAAACCAATCGCAACATTGCGAACACGGGTGATACTAAAAGTGTTCGTCGTCGTAATCGGCAACCTTACGGTCGCACATGAAAACTGCCAAGGATACACACAATCGTTCGTCCAGACCCACGATGAGTCCACGATGTTTGTAACCACAGAAAAGCCATAGTCGCTTACCGGTTGTTCGGTAGAACCAAGAACCTGTCCGTGGGCACAAAACGCAAGACTCACAACGGCCATTACTGCCAAAAGTTTTCTCATTACACATCCTCCATGAGGGGAACCGGCCTATACTCCGGCTCCCCCCATTGCTGAATGTTAGACCGTCTGTTGGCGAATCTTGACGTACACGTTAGCGCCCGTCAGGTCATCAGACTTGATTTCCACAATGACCGATCCCAAGACCGTCATAGCGTCATCAATGTTGTCACCAAACACGCCAGCCGAATAGTCGGGGTCTGCACGGTACAGCAAGACCTGCTTCTTGCCCATATCCGTAGCATACGTCCCTGTCGGCAACACGTAGTCCGCGATGTCGTCACGGTAGATACGAATGTAGTCATTCGTGGCACCCGTAATGTCGCCGTAGATGTCGAGGATTTGGAAAGCCCCGCTATCGTCCGGCTCCGGCAACCCAATACGCATGTACGTCACAAGGTCACCATCAATCTTGAACTGGTCTACGTCCCTATAGAGACATTCCAGATACTTCCCCGGTTGATTGTAGATGTACGTGCCAGCCGCAAGATCAATGAAGTTGTCGCTGTTCAGGATCATGTCATACGGAGCGTGTATCGCTCTCGCGTTCATGCCCGGAATCAACTTCAACAGCTTGATTGCGTCATACAGGGTATAAGCGTCCGCCGTAAACGTAGGACTCGTACCCTGCCATGCCGTATTCGCGCTACCCGAGGCCACTACAGCCATCGTGTACGTAATGTCCGTACCCGCACTACCTTCCTGATCCACCACTTGGATAGTAACGGTGATTTCCAGCTTGCTGGCATTACCATTATTATCAATCTCTATCGTGGCCGCGTCATACCTCACCAAGGGCGACTCGTTAGCCTGCCCCGCAAGCGAGTAGTTCAACCCAAGACACGGCATCGTGATGTCACTAAGTGTTATCGCCTTACTGTTGGCGATGAACACTTGGTCAACTTTTCCTGCTCCAATTCCATCACTCATGTTTCACCTCTTTCTCTTAACTGTTCGGCGCTAACAGGTTAATGACATAGTTCGTTCCGTTGAGCGTAACCGCTACCGATCCGCTTGCCGCGTTCGTTCCAGCGGCACCGCCCACTACTGCGAAGTCTGGGTCGAGTGTCAGCACACCTGTCGCACCAACCGTTCCCCCGCCGCTCAGAGTAGCTACGTTCGCATTGCTGTCTGTCGTATCGCCAAACAGCATTTGCCCTGTTGTCATTGCCGGTAGCTTGTCCACACCAACCGCATGAGCCGTATGAAGGGCGTTAATCGACGTAACCATGTCGCCTAACTGCTCAATCAAGAGTTCCTGTACCGCCGATGCGGGTGTCAGCTTCGTCAAGTTATTCGTTACCGTATTGCCTTGGGCGCTCAACGCAACGAACACAAAACAAGCTAGAAGTGTAATTAATCTTTTCATATTACGCTTCCTTTCTTTAGTGTCGTATAAGACTCTTCTTTTCAACCGTTCGTAGGATAAGCCTGCGGGGTTCACGCCAAGCATCGAAGCCCAACTTGCCGAGTTCTTCGTCCGTGTACATATTGCGCACGGCCTCAATCCCGCTTCTCGCTGGCTCCTTGTTCAGTCCTGTGAAGATGAGGTCAGTCAACATGTCGCTGAAGGAAAGCCTTTTGGCTTCATCCTCATGCGGCTTGTCAACCACTTCCCATATCTCTTCGTTCGGTGACACTGATTTTCCGCTCAGTATACTACGCATCACGCTCACCCGTTCATCGTCTACAGGCACAACGAGAATATGCTTACTGAAGCAAATACTCCCACCTGTACGAGCAATCTTGAGTGTACGCGCACGCGCCCAGAACTTAACCCTGCTAGATTCCGGCGTAGCTTTTTCCTCGGACTTGGCACCGATCAGCTTGGCAACGTCTTCCTGCACATCGTCTTCGATTTGTGCGAGATGATGAGTCACCCCCGAACCAATCTCAGCCAACGCATCAAGAACTACCTTGCTGTCAACACCCAATTCCTTAGCTAAGTCACACACCTTCTTCTTCATGGCTTATCCTTCCTTTCGGTCGTTACCGGTTGATGACAGGCAACGTTCCACCACGGATAATGCCCATCGTCGATTTGTCAAACACATTCAAGGCCCACGAAGTGAGTATCGCATCAGACTTCTGCTGAATAGCGCTCGGCAACTGGATGTTAGAAATAACTTGCATACCGGCATAGCCCTTGTAGAAGCCACCACCGAGGTTCTCTCTATCCAGAATGAAGCCCCAATCAGCAAGATTCCCAGCCAACGACCACTTGAGTTCGCGGCATGTAATGCGCCTACCACTGTCCGTAGTAACCACAAAAGCATCTCCGCCCAAGTCTGAATCGTAATAGGTCATCTTACCGTCTGCCTGCGTATTGACCGCCCCCATCTGCCGTGCTGTATTCAGGAAGTCCCTGTACAGTTTCGGCCCGAAGAATGCGTCCTTCTCCATAGCGGAGAGACTGGACTCAAACATCGGTTCGAGGAAGTCATTCACAATAGGCCACGTTGCGTTTACCCCAAGCGAGCCAAGGTCCAGCACATTGTCCTGCAACTGGAACTGAAGACCGCCACCGAGGTAAAACTGTTTCTCGGTCGAATCGAGCCATGTGGTTCGATTCTGGAACATCATCGCACGCTGTAACTGCATGTACATCTGGTGCATGACATTCTTCATCTCTTTCGGAAGCGTACCCCAATCGCCAATCATCTCGGAGTTGATCTGCAACTTCGACATGACGAAATAGAGCGCCTTGATGGAGATGTAGTTATACTGCGGGTCGCCGGGAGTCGAACTGACGCCTTCACGGGCTTCACTCAACTCACCAAGCACAGCACCCATCGAGTAGGCACCCGTACCAGCCGTGATAGCGGATTGGATACCGCCCATCTTGGTACGGGAAACCTTCACGTTACATGCCGCCGCCACATTGTTCGTCCAACCTTCACCCAGGTCTTCGTCCGTGTCCTCAACGTACATCTGTTGGGATGTGTCGGGGAACAGAATCGCATAACCCGGCTTCACGATCCGAGGATCGGTAAGCGAGATATACGTGTCCGCCGCCGTTACAGCGAGAGCCAAAGTCGTATGCTCGTCCATCCTCGTATCCACACTGAACCGCATAATCGGGTTGGTCCACTCCCGCGTCGCCTTAGGCAACTTGTCAAGGAACGTGATAAGCTTTGCATCATTTTCCTTCTGTTGCATCCTTATCGACTCGGGCCTCTCGTCCCACCCCTGCACGCGGAACCTGTTGTTCAGGTCAAACGCACGGAGGTCTGACGGTGAGGTTGTAAGAAGCGGATAATCTGCTCTAGCCATGTTTGAACTCATGTTCATCCTTTCCAGAGGCACAAATCACCAACCCGATTTGCTTAATCTTAGTGAACCCTGTCATCTTCTATGACTACTGGCTCATCCGGTGCCGCGCCTGTAGCGTGCGCACCCATTGATCCCGGCCCATCGGGGGTATGTGCCCCCTGTTGTCTTTTGATTCCAAACAACTGATCCAAGCGCGTCGGTGCGCCGGGAGGGTTGCCGTTTACCGGGGTTCTCCAAGGACTGGTCGGAACCAACGGGGCTATTTCCATAGCCCTCTTGAGAACGATCTTCCGAAACGTATCGTCTTTTTCATCGTCGAACTTGATGCGCTCTTCGGTCGTCATCTCTTCAAAGAAGGATTTCTCGACCCTCTTTCTGGCTTCTTCACTAAGCCGCGCTTCAATCTGTTCAACGGTTTCGGCGTTCCCTGCGTTGGGGTCATCCTCTTGACCGCCTTGGCCCTTAATCTTCTCTTCGAGAGCGTCTATCTTCGACTGAAGATCAACCTTGGTACTCTCAAATTCCGTTACTTGTTCTTTCACCTTGCGCAGTTCACCAAGTTCCGCACCCTGCTCCTTGATCTTCTTGTCGGCATTGTCGTACCGCTCCTGAGCCTTGGCTACGTCCTCTTGTGTTTTCTTCAACTGCGCTTCGAGTTCGGTCTTCTCCACTTGGAGTTCTTCCAACTTCTGGGCATCCGTCTTCTCTTCCGGCATGATGGTTCTCCCATTTCTTTCTCGTACATCACGCGGCTTTATGCCGCATGAGTAAATCACTTGCGAGCTTCTTGTGGTTTTCCTCAGCCCACAAAGGTTGCAGGTTTGTGTAGTGAAAACACTTCTCCTGCTGTTCTAGATCGGTCAAATCAAACGAGCAACATGGAATGATATGGTCTATATGCCAGCCACGCAATCCGTAATTCTCCCACGACATACCATCAACCCATTGGCTCTCTATATGTTGCACAAAATTGTTCAGGTTACATCCAAGCAACTCTTTTGAGTGTTTCTTGCGCATCGTTCCACGCAGAACTTTCCATATCCTCCTGCGAACATTCTGCGCTACCTTCGCAGATGGATTTTCGATATAGTATTGCTTCCTTCTAGCCCAACGCTCCTTGGTGTGCAAGCGGCTATATTCGCGCATCTGCTCCTTTCTTTCTTCGCAGTGCGCGGAATAATACAGGCGCTCCCGTTCGCGTATACGATCCCAATTGCGCAACCGATACTTGCGCCTGCGTTCTAGCAGATATTCTGGTAATGACTTATTAACCATATCAACGCTTTTCTGCGTTCTCCCCTTCTGTTTTACCTAGCCACGGATTCTTCCGTGAGCTTGTGATCCAATACTTCCTTGAGCATCTCATGCTCTGCATCAAGCATCGCTACCCCCTTCTTGGGGTCGGTCAGCATGGCGATGTCCTCTCGGATAACGCGTTCCTCGCCCTTGATCCGAGCAAGTTCAGCTACAACCTTCACAGGATCGTCAAGATGGTTTATAGAATAGTAGCTTTTGCGCGTTACGTCAAGGTCGCGCTCTTTTCGGCACAAATAACGCTTGCCCACTTCCGAGTTTGCGTCCTGTATTTGCGCGGCCAAATCGACCCTGCGTTCGCCAACCAATTCGATAGCGGCTTTCAACTGCTCAGAGTTGCGCCTCATGGCTTCTTGGAGATTCACTAAATGCCTCCCTCGGTAGCACCTTGTACGGCTTGCTGTGCTGGACTTGTTTCGGTTCCGCCCTGAGCCAACCCTTGTTCCCTTGCGCGTAAATCAGCGGCTTCAGCTTCAGCCTGCTTGCGCTCGACTACTTCCCTTGGTAGTACCTGTCGCCGTGCTTGTGATTCGTTATCGCACAAATCAACAGCCACTTGGTACTGGTCGAAGTAGGGCGACTTTGATTGACGATCATACAGCGGGAATTTGTTCTGCGCCTCCATCATACCCGCCTTGAACTTTTCACCCAAATCCAAGGTCAGGGTATACGCATGAAGCAAGTCTTCCTCGGTCACGGTACGCTCATTCACGTACTCTGAGTTATCCTTTTCATTGATCTCACGCACAGGCACAGTTTCGTTCAGACCTATACCTCCTTGCATATAAATCATTGCCTGATGGTAAACCGGTTCAACCCCACCAGATTGCAGAATAGCGCCAGCCAAACGTTGCCGCGCCGTTGTGCTTGAGAGTAGTTCCTGAAAAGCCATCATGCCGCCTCGCACAAAACCCGGTTGGTTCAACGGCTGTTGACCGCGTATCTTGTCCTGCATAGCGGAGAGTCTGTCGCCCACTGAAAGCGTGTCCGCGCCTATCCCCGGTCCATCCAAGAACATCGCACCATTACGCACGTCAGCCGTATCCAACCCAATACTATCATCGGGGCCATACTTGGGTGGTCCGCTGGGGTGAGCTTGTGTAGAGTACGCCATCGGGCGCTTCGCCGCATACGTCATCAGGTCGTACACAAGGTTGACCCAGATGTTGTGTCCGAGATTAGCCTTCTCCAAAGCCTCGGCGGTACTCATGGGGAACCATCGCTTGCCGTCACGGTGTGCGCTCCACTTCGACAAGGGACAACGCATAGTCTGGAACTTGTCCGCTTGGTCAAGCATGACAACCTTGCCGTTGCCCAACCATGTGTGATGGTTCGGCTCGTACACCTTGATAACTGGAATCGTAATCGGCATGTCAGAACTATGCTTACGCTCCTGCAAAATCGTGAGGTCAACGCCGGATAGCGCCCTGATATTCTCAGCTATCTCGTACTGCCTCTTGAAGTCTTCCTTGCGTGCGCTATCAATAACCTCTTGGGCCGAACCCTCCATAGGGTAGTTCTCCCCATCCGTAGGTTGACTTGAATACAGCGCCTCTATCTCACGCTCGCTGTAGAAGTCGATGAGGAAGATCATGCTCGAACGCGAGGTTCCGTTGCAGTTGCATCCATCGGGATAGGCTATTACCGCACCGGGGCTTACCCATCGGAAGCGTAACGACTTCCTTGTACTGCCTGTTCGCATAGCTCTGTGTGTCGTTACTGTATTTCCCTCTGCTATCAAGGCAGAAAACGCACGGGGCGGCGTTACTGTGATGGGTTCAACGATTCCGTACCCCAACCCCAACTTGAATGAATCGCGCACAACGGCATACGCCTCGTCGGCTATACGCATACGGTTAGCAACCATGTTATAGATAGCCCACTCAGCGTTACGTATGTTGTCTATGGATACCCCAACCGAATCTGGGTTCAACCGTATAGGATTACCGGTTCCCAAAAGATAATCCATAGCCGGACCAAGCGCTTCTTCAACTTGAGTGAAAGCACTCGCCACGGGCATCTTGGAGTTGGTGGGGAACACCTTGGGGTTGACAACGTTATCGTGGGACTTCTGAAGAACCTTCATACGGGTGAACGCCGGATCGTTCTTGGAGTAAGCGAAATCAAGAATCTCCATCAAGCGTTCTGCTCGACTGTCTTTTGTGCCTGACTTGTTCCGGCCTTCAGTAGCCATTCAAATTACCTTTCGGCCTGTAGCCCGTCACCGGGAAACACCGGCTTGACTTCCTGTTCACGCATAAAGATGTGCTGGAAAATGCCCCGCAACTCATTGGGCTTGGGCTTCACCCTGCACCGTATCTGCTCACGCGAATTGTTGTACACATACAAACCTATGCCAAACCATACCAGTCTGTCAAGAGTACCCGTTCTTTTTGGGTGGTCGGGTCTACCGTTCTTGCCGACGATACACTCTATCGCTTCCTTTAGAATGGGCCTATCCGGTATCTTGGGGTACTCATTTTCGTCGAACGAATTAAACCACGCCTCGGCTAGTTTGAACAGGCTTATCCTCGTAGCGGCGTTGGTGTCGAAGCCTATCTTTTCCTGTTGCTTGCGTGTTCTGTCGTTGACGGAAGAGAACCTGTACCAGTACGGATAGCGTTTGAGTGTTTGTGCTACGATGGCGTTGGAGGCATGGCGTCTTGTCTCTGCACAAAGAAGAGCGTTGTTGTAGACTCTAGCGGCGTAGGCTAACTCTCTTGCGAAGGCTTCCGTCTGTAGCGTAGAGGCCAATGAGGCACAAATCACAGGACGGTCAGGGTCTTCGCCTTTCTCGATGTTGGGCAACCGCATGACGCCCGCCGCACATACGTCAGCGGCTTCCTCTGGTGTCTCCGCACCCTCGGCAGGGTCAGCGGGGATGAAGTACGCAACGTTCTCTCTGGGTAGCTCGTAAACGCGCCATGTCGAACATTGGTCGTCGTCCTGTGCGTCATGGATGTTCACCGCCACATCTATAAGGCCCGGCAAGTCGGTTATCTCGGGTCTTTTCACCATATCGAAGTAGGACTCAGCAGGCACAAATCGCTTCCAATCGAAGTGCATGTCGTAGGTGTCATACCACTTCTGAAGTTTCCTTCGGTCGTAGTACGGTTCGCCGTGAGACTCAGCGGGAATACCCCATATCCGTGCCGCCCTGACCCACGGCTTCTGCTCGTTACGCTCAACGTCAACCTCTTCCTTAGTAAGGAACGGGCAATCGTATTTTGTGCCGTGAAAGACATCCTTCTCCGGCGAAAGCTCGGAAGGCATAAAAATGCCACGCGACCACGTAATGCCTTGGTACGGAGTCTCCAAGAGCGACAGGTAATGACAATGCGTCAACGCACCATCGTACCATTGCTCGGCATCACTCCCGATAGGTTCCTCGTCAAGACCGATTGAGTGAACTTTCTTTTCCTCAACCTTCTCTGGACCAGACTCGTAGGAGATCATCTTAATCTTGGTCCCGCGAATGAGATAAACAACCTTCTTCGTTACGTCGAACCCCTTATTACCCCTCGACCTGTCGATGCAATGTTCCGGTATCCAAAGCTGGTTGATGTCGGCGAATGAGGGCCACCAATAAGAGTCAATGCCCTGCATGAACGTACACAGCCAACTCTCACTACCTACAGGCGCTATCTTCTCGACTGGGTACTTCCCACAACCCGTAATATTCCCGCAGTCCCACTCCTTCCATGACTCCGCGTTTTGTGCCTTGAAATCGTAGTCGATAATCTCACCCGTAATAGCATCACGCCTGCCAAACCTTAATATGTTCCCCTTGTTGATGATGCGCTTGACACCAGAATCAACACCCTTATCGTACCGTAACGCTATTGGAATCTCGCCCGTATGCATAATGCACACTTCAGTTTTCCAGCAAAGCGATTTCCCGCCCTGCGTCGGTCCAATGAGCGCACGTATCCTCTTACACGACATCAGGTAGCCGACTTGAAACTCGTGAGGGTCTTTGCCGAAGTGCTTGAGGATTTCCTCAGAGTGCAGGTCTACGCCGTCATCACGGGCAAGGTCAAGTATCCACCGAGGCCGCTCAGCGATATTGTACGGCTCAAGATGATAATACGGGATAGTCTCATGCTTGCCGGAAGCGAAGTCGGCTATACTCTGACCTATTTTATCCAATGCATCTGGCACAAATCTCCTCCAGTTGTTCCTACAAACTATGCTACTCTTGAATCGTGCTGGTAACTACCAAACTTCCCTTCGTTAACTAAAATCTAGTTAGGTAACTTGAGTTACCTTTCACCAACTTGGGTAACATTGTTCTACTACACCATACCATTGTATTACCTGACCGTACAATATTACCGATTGGTAATAATACCACTCATCTTGAGTGTTCTTAGTGCTATTGACACCGTGCGGTAACATCATCCAATCCCCTTTACGCACATAGTTCCGAAGATCACATTACCAATCCCGTAGGTTACTGTAATCATCGCTAAATATGGTTGGTTCAACTTCAACCAGCACCAGCCTGCTTGCACAAATTGCAGAAACGCGATGACGAAGAATCCGACAGCGTTCATTCGTCAGCCCATCCCAACGCCGTCCGGTAGACCTTGGCATACGCCTTTCCCCAACGTGGCCCGTGGTCATCCACATCCTTGTCCCACGTCAGCACATGCGCCCACTCGTGCATGAGCGTATCCTTCATCCTGTCGAGGTCTGATTCCTCCCTGTTGATTACGACTAGAAAATGGTTATCGTTCTTGCGCGTATATCCATCCCACCCCTCAACCGGAGTAAACCGCTTGTCTAGTGGGGTCTGCTGTCTATGCACCCTGACTGGAATGGACGTGGGAAGATCACGTTTCATCTTGGCGACAAACTCTCTCCATGTAAGACGCTTTCTCATAACAACTTCTCCAGTATTCTACAGATACGTTCTTCCTCTAGGTCCATAGCGTCTTCCTGCACAAATCGAGCATCGCCAAGCATCCTCAAAGTGGACATTATGAGATGCCCGACCTCGTGCTTGGCGGAACGAATACCATCGGTGTAGTCATCGTTCTGCGTGCTATTCCAGAAGAACGTGACCCACCGTTTCGAGGGGTCACTATTGCACGATGCCGTG
>Ga0307928_10004187_pt1 | contig 10957 bp, 12 predicted proteins | sample AceLakmetagen232_FD_201815 | JGI IMG/M metagenome (GOLD analysis project Ga0307928, IMG submission 201815) | Saline water microbial communities from Ace Lake, Antarctica - #232 | ecosystem: Environmental > Aquatic > Non-marine Saline and Alkaline > Saline | place: Antarctica: Ace Lake...
CCCGATCACGAACAGGCGATATGTGAGTTCATGGGTTCTATATCCGTCGTCCGTCAGTGGCGTGCGGCTAACAAACCGGTGGCGGACTTCTGGACAAAAGTAAACATGGAACTTAAAATGGCGGCGGCCCGTCAGGAAGCGGTTCATAATTTCATCCTCCCATCCGGCAGAACCAAACCGTTCTTCAAACCCAGACAGGAGCCTAGATACAAATTGGAAATCAATCCGGAGACCGGGGAGCTCGAGACAACCGTTGAAAGGCGTCTGTTCGCCTCTGTTGTACAGGGGCGTAAGCGCTCCACATTTCACGGGGGTATTATAACCGAGAACATCATACAGGCTCTGGCGCGTGATGTAATGTACACAGGTGCCGTTGATGTATGCAGGATGGAGCCGAACTGGTGGTTTGACTTCGCGCCCTACGACGAAGTGGTGTTTGAGGTACCTGAGGATGAGGCGGAGGATGCTTTAAAGGTAATACCCGAGTGTTTGTGTAACGGAAGCATCCGTGAGTGGATAGGGGACTTACCCCTGGCCGTAGAAGGTGGGATCAGGCATAAGTATGGTAATCACTAAAAGAGGTAAATATGCCAAAAAATAAATTACATAAATTCTTTGCTATCCGCAATCTCGTTAGTGATGATGTTATCGAGATGAATGAGCCATGGGACTTTAATACCGAACAGGTCCCCTGGGGTATGTCCAAGGTGGATTTCACAGAGAATTTTCTGAACATAGGGTCAACCGACCACCGCCTTATTAACATGTGTGAGGGTATGGTCTCCGGGGCCCGGGTCTGTAAGGACAACGAGCCCTGTTTTATCCACGGGATCATAGCCGACTATGACGGAGTGTTCCCCGGGGACTTTAAAACCACTATCCAGGAGATATTTGAGCACGCTCCTTCGGGGTATAAACCCGCGTGGGCGGTTAGGTCACGCTCTAATAAACTTCATCTTGTGTGGTTGTTTGAAAACCCGATGCGGGTTAAGGACGCTAACCACGCGAAACGGTTTATTGAGATTGCGCTTCGCAAAATAAAAGCGGACCGCTGGGGGTCTGCGCTGGATCTCAAAGCTACGATCGATCCTAATGTGTACATAGACATAGGAAAGGAATGGGTTCCCCTGGATACCGAGTACGCAATACCTACGAATATTCTTAATCTTTGGGATTTCACAATGTTCGAAGGGATACTCCAAAAAAACAGAAGGGCGTTCGGGGTGGAGATTCCTTTACCGGAATTACTGGAGGAAGCCCACAAACGAGGGTTCCGGGGCATGCCCGCCCCGTTTGAACCGAGCCAGCATTGTAGACGTTTCTGGGACCCGGACAGCGATAATGACCGTGGATGCCAGGTTACCGACGGTGGTATACTTGTGTACGTGCCTAAGGATAAACCGTTCATGACGTGGGCTGATATATTCGGTAGAGCTTTCGTAGAAAAGTACGAGGCCCAGAAATTCACTGCAGGGTCCAGTGACCTATGGTGGGATGGAACTGATTTCTGGATGAAGGAATCCGACGGCGGGTACTATAGACAGAAGCTCGCGGATCTTACCCGTAAACTCCGGTGCCAAGGCATGGCTCAGACCGTGGGACGTGGGGAGACCAGTTCTGAAATAGACCGGTTTCTCGTGCAGGTGCAGGAGGTCCACAGGGTCTCCGCAGCAGAGTGCTGGATGTACTTCAAATCCGGATTACTGCACCGAGAGAACGGGGACAAAATATTGAATGTGTCCACTATGGAAGTTGCTAGACCCGCCCCTCAGCAGTGGACCGCGAATGCAACCTGGGAGACAAGCTCGATAAAAAAGACTTTCCCGTTCCTGCATGGTCTCATCGACCATCTGTTCAAAGGGGACATTCTGCCGAAGGTGGAAGGTCAACCCTCCCAGGTGGATCGGTTTCTTTGGTGGGTGGCTCATTTTTACAAGTGCGCTTTCTACCAGAGGCCGGAACCCGGGCAGGCTTTGTTTGTAGCGGGCCCCACTGGAGGAGGGAAGAGTTTTATGAACCGCCATGTACTGCCCCCGTTAATGGGCGGCAGTGCTACAGACGCGGGTCAGCATCTTACAGGCGGGGAAAAATGGACCAGTCAACTCATAGGCAGTCCGTTCCTCAACGTGGATGACGATGCTAATATCAACCGGGCCACTCACACACGGTACTGCCAGCTCGTCAAGAAGTACGTAGCCAACGCGGAAATGGAGAACCAGCAGAAATTCAGGGACACTACCTCGGTGCCCTGGTTCGGAAGAATCCTGGTTAGCTGTAACATGGACCAGCACTCGCTGGCTATTATTCCGGATATGAGCCGTAGTAACAAGGATAAAATAACCCTTCTTAAATCTTTGAACCAGGGAGTATACCGGGGTTTCGGAAACTTCGAGGACAACCAGGCACGGGTACGCACGGAGCTACCGTTTTTTGCCAGATACCTTCTGGATCTTGATATACCTGAACAATACCGGGACCCCCATAAACGGTTCGGGGTGGTATCGTGGCAACATCCGGCGCTGTTGGTACAATCGGAAGCTCTGGACAGTATAACGTCCTTAATCGAATTCATGGACCTGTTGTGGGGACGTGGCGGGACCGAGGCGGCTTCCAAGAGGGCGAAGGACATGCGTATCGAAGGGACTGTGGATGATTCATGCTACTGGATGGGCACAGCATCTGAGTTGCTTAATGACATAAGTATCGTGTGCCCGCACGTCTCTCGTGAGTTTCGGGACGGGCGGTCCCTCGGGCGGGAGCTACGTAGAATGTCGGACTCCGGGTGGGATGTATCATACATCCCGGGGGCCACTAACACCTATCGCTGGAAAGTAGCCCATGACGTGATAGTGCAGGGGAAAAGCAGACAGCGTTTTGAAAACGCAAGAAAGGAGTTTGTAGCATAATGGAAAACAAACCTATAAAACTTGGTGGGATTATATTCGGTCCCGGAATCGGGGAGTGGCGTATCGCGTCCCCGGAAGAACTGGAAAAGTATAAGGAGGAAATGATGGTAAAAGCTACAAAAAATAAATCAAAAATATGGACAGATTGTCCTGAGTGTGCCTATAAACACCTGACTGCGGCGTACGCGTTACTAACGGGACCTTTTGTGCCCTCTGACCCGGTGCCCCCGGTAGAATTGCTGCTCGCAAGAGCCTGGATAACTTATGGGGAATACCGCGCTGGATATAAAGGGAATCTTGATTTGGCAAAAGGGTGCCTCGCCGCTATAGAGACTCTGAACAGTACCGATATGAACGCTGCCTTGCGGGAGCTACGGCTTGACCCGTTTGTAAACCCCGGTAAGTGGGATGCAATATTTTCTGTTTTCCTATGCCATAATCCGGATGGAACTCCCCGGGACCCCGTGCAGCTTTTAGTCTACGGGCACATAGCGGAGGCGTTGCGGGAATGTCCTGCTCTTTTAGAGGACTATTCCACCTTGACAGATTGCGACTTAAGTACTATAATAGACGCTATTCAATGGGTTAAGCAGACCTATGAGTTAGGGAAGACTAATGAAGGACAATAAGACTGAAATACAGGTTTGCCGGACTTTACCGGGGCTATCTGAGCTCCTTAAAAGGTCGGACCACCTCAATATTATCGCCTGCGACCCGGGGCCGGAAAGCTCCGCGTTCATAGCGATACGAATAGACACGCGAACCGACAAGGTTTGCATCATAGACGCGGCGTATCTCCATAATAACGAGGAGGGTGGGGGCAACAGGTTTGCTCCGTTCCTGGGTTTGTATCTTCCGGAGATTGTATTTGCCTACGAAACCTGCACTAACTACGGGCGGGTAATAGGGGCCACCGTCTTCGACACTGCCTCGATGGGCGGGGAGATACGTAGTTGGTACAGAGGCATGACTTCCGTATACGCGGTTCCGAGCCCAGCCTGGAAACACGCCCTGACCGGGTTTCGTAACGCGAACGACAAAATGGTCCGCGCATGTCTGCACGAATATTTCAACCCCACCGGGGGTGGTGCCGACCCGTACAAAGGGGTCCGGTCACAACCGGGGCCCTGGGCTCCGATAGTGAACGCGGGGAAGAAACGCCCCGAGGATGCCAAAGGTAAAAGTAATGTACAACATCTCGTTGATGCTCTCGGGGTTGCAATAGGTTTGTATCAAATGCGGGAAACTACGAAACGGAACTCCGAAATGTTCCGTCAATACTAAGGGGTATACGTATGTCAGATGACGAAAAAGATATTGTAGCCAAAGCACTGGAGATAACAGACGAGGAGCTTCTTAACCCGGAAGGGGCCGATACTACCTTGGCCCCGATGGAGGGTTTTTACCTTATTCCCGATGTTGACATATACCCCGGGGTAAATAATCTTACTAAGATGAAGGAAGTATACCGCGAGTTTATGAAGGGCGGGGAGCTTGAAAAAATTGCGGAGGACTACGACGTCAACCACCGGACCGCGCTTAAGTGGGTGGATTACGGGCAGTGGATGAAACGGAGAAGCCGGGTTGAGCATGCCGCGTTGGAAGAGGAACAGCAGGGCATAGAAATACTCAGACTGCAACACCGTAAGTTCACCTTGAAGAGACAGATTGCGTCGAGTGAACAGTTGCGTAAACGTCTGGACGAAGCGTTGGAGGAATCCGAATCCCATTTCACCCCTCTGCAGTTAAAACAGTTGTCGGAGGCGAACAAGGCCAACGCCGATGTGGAAGTCAGGGCCCTCGGGTTGAATGAATCCGGGTTGTCCGCGATTCAACAGAAGGATAAAGCAACAGCGGACTCAGAGAACCGTAGGCCGTTGGTACTCCTGGTGCCAGGGGGTGGTTTACCGAACGCGACACGAAGCGAGAAAACTATTCCGGTTGAGGATGTGATAGAAATAACTGAAAAGTAAGGGTTGACCTTTGCCGCGGAGTGTGGTAAAGTGCGCCCATAAACGTAACGAAAAGGAGTTTATAATGAGTGAAGATACAGCAGCAGTGGCGTTGCCGCCGGCAAAAGTAATACGGCACGGATACCCGAAATCGGGAGTGGTGGTGTACACCGTTCGGTGCAGGACCCGAAAAGATCTGAACCGATACGTGGCTAACCTGCCGGGGTTAAAAAAGTTCAACGATGGGGAAATACCTTCTGCGTATAGTATCTCCACTATCGAACCCGCCTTTGGCTCGGTTATAGAAGAGGCGGTCAACGGCATGGTCCTTAGTTCCCACATTATAGTTGTAGGATCAGACGGGGGCGAGGTCACTCCGGAACAGGAGGGCCGCAGTTGGGATCATGAAATAGGGCATATAACTTATTTCTTCGGTTCGTGGGGGTTCTCCCACTTATGCGCGACGGTCGGAGTTAGGACTGAATACACTTTATCCGATTGCAGTGAAGCAGCAGCGTACATGGCTGAATATGCAAATGCATGCGTCAACCGGGATTTTTTCGACGGCCCTCCGGTTCAATCGGGTCTGCCGTTCATACTCCCGTGGATGGGGGAGACAGATGAAGGATAAACCTAAAATCATAGGGCTTTGCGGCCCCGCCCGCGTAGGTAAAGATACCTTAGCGGGGGTACTTGTCGACCTTGAGTGGCGACGGGTGGCTTTTGCGGACGCGCTCAAGTCCGACGTTCTGCGTATGCTTATTCAAGCGTACCAACGGCTGGGGTTACCGTACGCACATAGACCTACCTATTCCTGGCTCAACGCCCCCGAGCGCAAAGAAGTCCTGCGACCACTACTGGTTGAGTACGGACGGGCTATGCGATCCATTGACCCTCTTTACTGGGTCAACAGAGCCGAACGTGACTATATGACGGATGTCGACAGCCCCGGAGGTCACTACTACGTAGTCACCGATGTCCGATATGATAACGAATGCACATGGATACGCAGGAACGGTGGGGTTACTGTGGGCTTAACACGAACTGGATACGGCCCCGCGAACGAAGAGGAGCACGTCTCGTTAGGTCGCGTAAACCCGGACTTCACGTTCTGCAATGAAGGGCAGGTCGGTGAATCCCGATTAAACTTCCGCAACTTTCTGGTGCGGGAAGGGATCATATCCCTGGATACCCCCGTGCACCGGAGGTTATAATGCCCCTAACGCCCTGTAAAGCACTATCAGCCAGACACCGTGTCGCCTTGACCCGTCGGGTTGACTGGTTGGCAAACCGTATAGCTTCGAAAGTAGCTTCTAAAGGAGGTAGGGGGTTTGAACAGATGGAACTGGAAGCTCTCTGCTTTTGTATAGATCACTTTAGCAACCTCGCTAAAACACCACATGTGTCAGAAGAACCACCCGTTATTTCTGACATTGTCATGGACCCCTACGCTGAAAGCTGGGAACCAGGACTCACGAAAGGACAACAACATGACCTCAGATAAAAGAGTATTATACACGTCGGATAAACCGACACTTATGCCATCGTTACCAGGCTCGATTGACAAGTATATCGCAATTAAACTTGAAAGCGTACCTAATAAAACTCAGGTAGCCCGTCTAACTAAACGGGATTTCGGACTTCCGAATGATGTGGAAGCTATCCGTAGACGTGTACGGTACGTGGCGGATAAAACCAGGATCACATTAAAACGTAAGCCCATTAGACGGTTGTTCTTTGATATAGAGACCTCCTTCTGCATCGGTTGGTTCTGGCGTCCGGGTAAACAGTATGTACGCCCCGAACAGATTCTTGATCCGACCCGGATCATCTGTATCTGTTACAAATGGCAGTTTGAAGATAAGATCCATAACCTGCGCTGGGACAAGAACCAGGATGATAAGGCTATGATTGAAAAGTTTGTCAAGGTGCTCGGTAAAGCGGATGAAATCGTTGCCCACAACGGGGACAAATTCGATATGAAGATATTCCGGGCACGTGCGATTAAACAGCGCGTTCTGATGTTCCCTAAATACAGGACGCTCGACACGTTGACAAAGGCACGCAGGTTCTTCTCGTTCCCCAGTAACAAACTCGACTATATAGGTGAGTACCTGGAGTTGGGTCGTAAGGTCAAGCACGAAGGTATCTCTATGTGGAAAGATATAATTCTCCATAAAGACCGGGGTGCTTTAACAAAAATGGTAGAGTACTGTGAAGGGGATGTGGTTCTCCTGGAGGATGTATTTTTCGCACTGTCCCCCTATATCGACCATAACACAAACTTCGCGGTTCTTCGCGGTGGTGAGAAATGGGAATGCCCGGAGTGTAGTAGCAGTAACGTGAAATTTTCGCACACTGACACTACTCCGATGGGGTACATTAAAAGGCACATGAAGTGCAAGGACTGTAGAAAATTCTACCAGATATCCAACAGGACGTACCTGCGGATGCTACAGGACGCGACACAAACGGAGGAAAAATAATGAGTAAACCAACAGTATACCTATGTGGTACAATTACCCCCGACCCTAAGCACCTTCGCTGGAGAGAAACAGCGGAGCAGGTGCTGGCCCGCGTCGGGATTATCGCGGTAAACCCGATAAGGGGTAAGAACCCCAGTGACTGGACCAAGGATGGTATGAATGCCATACAACCTACCATCTATGACCGGGGCGGATTTGTGGACAGAGACGAACGAGATGTTAAGCGGGCCGACGCTATCCTGCTTAACTTCCCGGAGCCTTTGGAACGTCAGAGTCTGGGGACCTGGATAGAATTCGGCTGGGCTAACATGCTCGGGATTCCTATCGTCGTCGTGTCTACTCTGCCGGAGATCGTAGAGCATCCTTTCATCTGGAAGAAAGCCGCACGAGTGTGTAACTCGCTGACCGAAGGCCTTGTGTACCTGCAGTTCCTACTGGAACCGGGTGCCTACGAAGACTTGGAGGTCCCTTATACACCACCCCCCATTATAATAAGGGGTCCGCAGAATGGCTAAAAGGAAACATACGCCGGGGTCTCCCCGGCTTTGGTACTTTTCAAAACTCAATCTCTATGAGTTCACGGTAAAAATACCAATGTACAAACTTGAGGTAGTTGTCCTGGTAGGTCCGTACAAAAGTTTAAAGGAACGAGTTGCGGCTCGTCATAATAATCCTAAGTTAAAAGAGGGGTTAGCCGACCATGGCTCTTATTCGGGACTCTCTTTTTTCATATCTGATGGAGCCGATAATCCGGTACAGCAATACCTGTGGATGGAGGAATGGACGTTTTCAATACAGGATATAGCCACGTTAAGTCACGAAGCGGTTCACGTGGCCCTTCGGTTACTGGGCCATGTCGGTATAGCAGTAGGCGAACCGGATAACAGTGAACCTCTGGCGTATTTACAGGACCACCTGTTGGAAACCTCACTACGCGTTCTCCTTGAGAATGGAGTTAACACTGACAAGAGGAGGCGGAAATGACTGAAGTAACAGTAAACACCCGGCTCTTTTCTAAAGAGTTTCTAGATAACCCCGGGGACAAAGCTATGTGGGAACCTTTTATCTCCCCAGAGGCGAGGCGGGTTTCCGCTGAACTCTCGCGGAAGAAGGAACAGGAGGCCCGGTAAATGGCTGATTTAATCACAATTGTATTGTGTGCCCTGCTCCAGGTCGAATCGTCCGGTGGTACGGACCTTAGGCCCGGGGATGGCGGAAACGCCATCGGCCCGTACCAGACCTGGACGGTAGCGGTGGATGAAGTAAACCGGATCGAGCGGATTTATGCTCGGCGATTTAAAAGAGAGGCACGAGTATGGAAGTATAGTGACCGGGTAAGTTTAGAGAAGAGCGAGGAGATGTGTGAACTCACAATGATATGGCATTACCGTCGTGGTATGACTGACCCGATTGAACTGGCTTGCCGCTGGCGCAATCCGTACAGTCCGACCAAACCGGAATATCGCAGTAAAATTAAGAGGGCCCTCGGGCCCTTAACAACAAATAGGAGAGTACAATGGAAGAAAGTATGGAATCACTATGCGCAGATCTGCGCAAATATATCGAAGAGACAAAGGGCGAAGTCGCCGATTTGTTTAAGTCCAGTTGTTTCAAAGACGAGAATATGAACCTCCAGGGGGCCGCCGTCCCTCCGGATCAACACGGAAACATGCGGGCTAACATCACCCTGGCGTTTCGGCACCTTGAGGACGCCCGCATGCGCCTGGGTAAGGTGATGCAAGCTTGCCAAGGCGGTGTGTCTATTTTGGATAAATAACCCTAAATCAACTGTCTGAGAAGCGAAAAAACAAAAGCCCGGTACCTAACAGTACCGGGCTTCTTTGTGTCGAGGAGTTAGTTTACTGGGTATCAGGGGTTATCGTACTCTGTTTCGCCTTGACCATAGGTGTTACTGAAGGATCTACGCATTGCCTCCGCAGAGACCTTACCTAAGTCCCCGGTGCGATTAATGTGCTGATTCTTGTCTTTTGCTTTTATAGAGTTCATCAGATTACGCCCGATGAAATTCAAACGGTACAACCCGCGGGCGGCCCCCTCAAGTTTCTTCATATCAACGTTCCCGCCCTCCCACGCAGGTAACCCGTTATGTACCTGTTCATACAGAGGTTTACGAGCCGCGGTCAATGCGTTCTTGAGGCTGACTTCCGGAGGATATCCGTTCAACCGCAGGGCTTCGAGCCACTGTACCGCCATTACATTCGTATCAGTGAAAGCTCCACGCTGACCTTTATACTTAGATATATAGGTCTCACTGTCACCCCAGTCCATAAACATCTTAGCCATCTCACGCTCCGCACGAGTCTTAGAGATACCTTTGCTCACAGGACCGGCGACGACAAACGCGCCAGCTTCCGGGTTACGCTGGACCCCCATGGCCGTGAATGGGACCAATGAATTAGCGAGGTTTAAGAAGGCCGAATTTTCACCGTCAAGGCTGGCCCAGCGTTCCCAGAATCCTTTATCTTCAAACGGGAGTTCCCAGCCAGTACTGATACTGGTACCGAAGAGTCCCTCGAAAAGTCTTTGCAGCGGCATAGAGGTTTTACCCATAGCCGTTTTGAACGGGTTTCTGAACCACCCGGTTACTTCCCAGCCCTGCTTACCAAAATGCATGTAATACTTACGCTGACGGGTTGTGGGCCGTTTACCCTCCTGCCCCGTGAGCCCTGGAATCCAGTTACCAATAGTATCAGGGAGATCTTTTTTCAGTTTACCCATGCTTTTTTTGGTATATCCGGTTGCTGCCAGGCCACCCGCGGCTAACGAGCCAGCGGCCAGCGCGGCCACCAGACCGCCTGCAGGGGCCGCCAGCAGCCCCGCAGCAACTCCTACTGTAGGTAGTGCAGGGGCGTTGCCTATGGTGCGTAGCAGGGGTGTGATGTCGAAATCCTTCCATGTGTGCCCGCCCTCATTCTGCCAGGTGAACCATTTATCGTCATCGTCCCCGTTTCCAGTGGCTTTTGCGACCCCGGTTGCGAGAACCTGCAGGACCTGAGGTACCCCGATCATAATACCGGCGTACATACGAAGCCATCTGGCGGGTAAATGTTTACGTGCCTGTTTTGTTGACGTCCCGCCTAACATCTTAGACGTAAGTACATCCCCTCCACCTGCGGTCCATGCGCCGATTGTCCACTCCCACGAGAACATCAGGCCCTTGAGCCAGCGTTGCATTTGTCGGGTGGCCCACGGGTACATAGCGGGGTCGACGCCGCCGACCTCAGCGTTAATGTAGTGCGCGTAGGGGCGCATATCCTTAATCGGGTCCCACCAGCGGCCTGCGGCAAGCGCCTTGGACTTGAGTTTGTTACTCATCTGGGCAAACACTGCGAGTTTAGTCGCGTTGATAACGTACTCAAAAGCAAGTTGCGAACTGTGTTCCAACATTCCTTCCAGCAGTACCCGGGTTGCCCTTGCTGGTTTTTCGCCTAGGGTGCCCCGTACCCGTTTCACGGCGCTATTAATATCCTGTGCTATGATACTACGGTCCGAGTCAAGCATATTATGAGCACGGTCGGCGAAAGTAATACCGGCCAGCAGCGCATTTACCTTAAGGTCCACGAGGGCGGGGTCATTTGAACCGATCATACGG
>Ga0307928_10004188_pt1 | contig 10956 bp, 8 predicted proteins | sample AceLakmetagen232_FD_201815 | JGI IMG/M metagenome (GOLD analysis project Ga0307928, IMG submission 201815) | Saline water microbial communities from Ace Lake, Antarctica - #232 | ecosystem: Environmental > Aquatic > Non-marine Saline and Alkaline > Saline | place: Antarctica: Ace Lake...
TACATAGAAACGTTTGCTCCAACTTCTCCTCGTAAAGCATTTTCTTCTCTTAAATCATCACTTAATTGAACTAATAAATTTGATATTTGTCCACCATTTTTTATTCCTTGAACAATTAGCCAAATGGTTCTGTCAAGTAAACTACTTTTAATTTTTTTTGGAATTTGCATTAGAGCTACTTCAATTCTATCTCCAGAAAGTATTTTTTTACTTGCTGATTTTAACTCATTACTCAGTGCTCCAAATTCTGGAAGTGCACTTTCAAACAATGCTCTTTCTGTTGTTAAACCAGATTTTATATTTGACGCAATTAATTGTAAAGCGTCAGGGAGAATGTTTTCAACTCTTTTCCCTTCACTATCAGCAGAATTACCAAGTAAAAATAATGGAACTCCAAGAAATACTACAAATGCTCCAAAGCCAGTTGCTACTGCCCATAGTATTGAATATTCTAAAAAGTAATATGTAATAAATATCCCAGCAATCCCTGCAAGTAAACTTGTAAGTAATATTTTCCCACCATAAATAAGTGGTTTTGTTTTCATATCTGTGTAAACTGCTTGAGCTTTAATCCATTTCTGGATTTTTTTTGGTAACAACAATCCTATCCTATCAAACATATTTATTCACTCATCAAATTTGGTCTTTTTGATTTCATTATTCCCATGAACATAAACTCGGCTAATACTAGTCCGCCAAGAAGTGCCCAAAATAATATTTCACTAATTTCTATCTTTGGAAATGATCCAATAACTATCAAAAATGTAATTCCAAGTGCAGGAATGATTACTCCAATCATTAAGTACATTAATGAAAGAATTTTCAGATTGTTCCCATATTTTTGGATTCCAATTTGTTGTTCTCTTACAATTGTTGATACACTTTCACTTAGAACATCTGAAATGTATGCTCCTGCTTTCATTCCATTTATTATTTGCCAAATTGCTTTTCTTAAATAAGGAGAAGGGTTTTTTAGAGCAATTTGTTGTAAAGCTTTTTCTTCACTCATCCCAGTGCTGATATTGTCAACTGCTTCTTTTAGTTCTTCACTTAAATAACCAAAACGATCAGATGACGCTATCATTGAAAGTGCATTAAACAAGCTAACTCCACTTCTCATTTGTACAAGCATTGCACGTAATGCAAAAACCAAGTTTCTTTCAACTTGTCTTACTCTTTTTTTGATTTGCATTTTTGGATACATTAACATTTGAACAAACATGAGTCCAGCAACGGCCAATGCAACAACTAAACCTACTAAAATTGAATGTGGAATTCTAATTGGGCCTAAAATAGAAAATGTAGTCACAAGTTTACTAAAAAGTACAACAAATACAACTGAAAAAATTATGAAATAAAAAAGTGAACTAAAAACCATCATTGCGGAATAATCTTCCGAACTTATTCCTGTATTTGCTTGCATTAAATTTTCTTTTAATGCAGGAAACATCTTGTTTATTTTTCCTCCAACACCTTTAAATGGTTCTGAAAATATTTTCATTTGTTTTATTGGAAATGGAGCAAAAGGAACACTTTTTTTCATATTAAATCTCCAAAGGTTTATTCTTTTTCACTGCATCAAGAACTACTGTTTTATCTTTATAGTATTGTGCAACAACGGTTCCAACATCATTAACATCTTTTATTTGTTGCTTAACCATCCAATCAAGAATTTGTTTTTTCTCGCTTAATTCTGCATCTATTTCATCTCTACTTAAGCCAGTGTGTAATCCTAATTCGTCCATTAGTCTTATGCTTTCATTGTCTTTTACAATTTTATCTTCAATACCTCTCCATCGGTACAAAGTATTAGAACTAACTGTGTCATTTTTTGATCCACTTTTTTGTAATATGAATTCTGAAACTTGTAATATTCTTCTTACTCCAAGTCTACGATTTCTAAACATTACAACATTTAAGTGAACTGTGTCAAGCATGCTTGTTGGGATATTTATTGGGGGATTTGTTAGTCGTCCGATTGTTTCGTCAGCTGTGTTAGCGTGAACTGTTGTGTAAACACTGTGTCCAGTGTGCATTCCTTCAAACATTACTTCAGCTTCTCTTTGTCTTCTTATTTCTCCAACAATTATTCTATCAGGTCTCATTCTTAATGCATTTACTAAAAGATCAAGCATTGTAACTTCTCCTTTTCCTTCAGGGTTTGCTTCTCTTGTAACCATTGGAACCCAGTGTAAGAAATCTGGAGCTTTTAGTTCTCTTGTATCTTCAATACTTAAAACTCTGTTATTTGGTGGAATAAATGGTAGACAAATTCCAAGCATAGTGGTTTTTCCACTTGCTGTTCCTCCAGAAAAAATAATATTTAATTCATATTGAAGTGCTTCCCAAAGTAATGCCATTACATCACTATTCACCGTGTTATTCTCAATAAGATCAGTTACAGTCCATGGTTTTCTTCTAAATCTTCTTATAGTAAGAGTGTTTCCTTCATTTGAAATTGGAGAGAGTGTTGCATTTACTCTGTCTCCACTTGTAAGATGCGCATCAAGCAGTGGTTCAAGAGTTGTTATTTGTTTTCCAACACGCCTTGCAATAATACTTGCATAATTGTGAATGTCATCTTCAGAGTGGATAAATATGTTTGTTTCAAGCCAACCGTATCCTTTGTGATAAACCCACGCTGGTTCGCGACTTTCATTTATTACAATTTCTTCTAAATTTCCATCAGCTAATAAATATTCTAGTTTTCCAAGACCAAGCATGTCTTGGATTAATGATCCTATTAAACATTTTTTTTCTTTGTTTGATAAATTTGGTAAAGCTTCAAGCAATAATCTTTCTCCACTTTTACTAAATTTCTTTTTTAATTGTTCAACAAATTTTGGATCAATTAATTTATCAGCTTCAATTGAAGATTCAGTAATTAGTTTACGTTTAATTTCTTTAAGTAAAGCTTCTGTTCCTTGACCATAACTTGGAGAACTTAACAAATATTCTTTTACAAAAACGCCTTTTCTATCCACAATTTTCACATTAGCTAAAATACTGTCTAGGCTTAGTGAATATTCTTCAAAAACTTTAACTTCAGCGTCTTTATTTGTTTTAGCAGAAACTTTTTTGTTTTTTACAACTTTTTTAACCATACAAAAACCCCTTTTTACCTTTTCTTTTCTTTAACTTCTTCTTTTCTTTTTTTTCTTCCTTTTGTTCTTCTTTTTTTTCTACTTTTAATTTTTTTTCATCATCTTTTTTCTTTTTCATATTTTCTTCATGATCTATAGAAACTAAATGTAATTTTCCAACAACTGCATAATCAAGTTTTATTAAATTATTTCTTTCAAGAATCTGATAACAATTCATAAATTTTTCACGATCCATGTTAAGTTTTTCTCGAAGATCACCCGCACTAATAATTCCTTTTTTGTTAACCTCATTTAAAACCTTATCAAAATTAGTACTTATTTCAAATACATCTTTTCCTTTAGGGACTTTTTTCTTTGACTTAATTAAATCTTGTTTTCTCTTTTCTTTTTTTACGTGATGTTCTTCTTTTTGTTCTTCACCATAATTTTGAGAATTTTTTCTTTTTAATTCTTCAAGTCGCATAAGTAATAAGTCTTCACGTTTTTTTCTAAGCGCACTTCCACTTTTTGTATAAAATAATCTTCTTGAATTAGAAATTTTCTTTTTAGAAACTGGTTTTTTTGTTTTTTTAGCTGTTTTTGTTTTTGTTCTTGAAGCAACAGTCTTTTTTTTGCTCTTTTTAACAACCTTTTTCTTTACCATAATAATCACATTTATAACTTTTCTTTTATTTAAACAATTCCTTTTTAGCCTTCTTTAAAAACTCCGCCAAAACCCAAAACTTGCATGTTAATGTCGTACATGAAAAAATCATTAATTTTTTTATCAAATATTATCTCAGATTTAAAGTCAATTTGTGCCCCATTACTCATTATATTAAAATCAAGGTTTGAATGCACTATTTGCGTTGGTTGTGAATTACAAGCCCCATTACACCCAATCCAAATATTTATGTCGTCTACTGGGTTAAAGTTTTGACTTATTATTTTTTGAGAAAATGAACAATTAAAACAATCAAGGTCATTAATTGTTAATTCATAATAATGGTCTACTCCATTATATGCTTCGTTTGGACAAGCTCCTCCATTACAAAGTACTTGGTTGTAATCCATGTTTGAACTTGGTTTTATTTCAAACAAAAATTGTTTAATATTAGTATTTTCAAATGGCATTGAACATTTGTCTGATTCTGATTTCGCAAACATAATTGAATTAACATCAGTTGTTAAGCCATAACAAACTGGGTCTATTAAGAAAGAAATCTTTTTCTCAGTTCCACTCCACAAGGAGTTTCTTGGAGTGTTAACATCAACTAAAATATTATCATAAATATTTTGTTTATTTGAGTCTTCCATAAATATTCTAAAAAAATTCATTGTGTCAAAGGTTTCTTCAAAAAGATAATTTGAAGTTGGGAACTTTTGTGAAATTTGTATTGATTTTTTTTCATTATTAATGTCATAATTTATTGGTAGGCTCCTTTCAAACATTTGTTTTGGATAACCTTCTTTTCTAAGACTTATTGCTTGAGAATAAATGTTTGAAAAACGATTTGATATTGAAATTAATGCTGTTGATTCGTCAAAAGATCTTGATTCAGTTGCTACCTCATCAAGCATCATGTTAAATGATATGATTGAAAGAATAATGAATAATACCATTACTGAGAAAAATAATCCTTTTTTATTCATTTTATTTCCCCCCGAAAATCAAATATTAAAAATCTCTGATTTTTATTCATTTTTCCACACCCACAAATCCATTACATAATATCTTGTTCTTGGAGCATCAAAACAGTTTACTGAAGAAATATTGTTTCCAGGACATTCTGCAACTGATTCATCCTTATTTATTATTACATAAACCAGGCCTTCTTCATCAACTCTTTCATCTAAATAAATAATATTTTCTCCAGCATTAAGTGAAGACACTGCTGTTTGTTTTAAAAAAGTCCCAGTAACAGGATCATTTAAATAAAAATCAAGTGTTGTTTGTGGTGAAGAAAGTAAACCAATATTTTGTGCATTAACGTCAATTGAAAGTTGACTCGGACCAATAAGTGCTGCTGAAATAATTTCAAGTGATAAATCCCGATACTTAAAATTTAATTCAATGTTTGTATCCCACCCTATAGGAGCTTTTCCAACCCCATTAACATCTTCCCAATTAAAATATGTCCCTTCAAAAGGAACTGTTAATTTTGTTATCTCACAAGCATCAGTTTCATTACAGGGAATTACTAATTCAAAATAATCATTCCAATCAGTGTACCTATCAAGATATCCAATATTATAATATAAATAATTTTGATCATTTATTTCAATACAAGTTCCACTTCCCGCATCTGTTATATAGTCACAACTTAAAAGTGGAATCATTACATTTGAATCGTATGCTTTTCCTGCTCCTGCCCCCTCTAAAATATCTCCAATGTCTACTGCAATTAAATCATATACATTTTGTAATGCATTTTCATCACTTGCAAAGTAATAATTTCCATCCGTAAGAGAAGCAATTTGTTCAAGAACAGAAGTGTCAGCGTCTCCTCCAAAACCAATTGTGTAAATTTTTATTCCTTCATTTGCTGCATCTTGTGCGGCAGTAATTGGACTACTTCCAGAATTACTTTGCCCATCACTCAAAACAATTTGAAATTTATAATCATTTTCACCAACTCTACTTGAAGTTAACTCATTAGTAGCTGCATATATCGCATCCCCTATTGCTGTCCCTCCGCCCGAAATGAGAGCATCAAGTTGATCTTGTAATATGCCTCTATTTGTATCATCAATTTTTAGTAAAGTTTGATCGGTTGTATCGGATGATGAGAATGAAACAAGACCAATTGAATCTCCTTCTTTCCATTGTGCTTGTTCAACAAAATCTTTTCCTGCTCGTATTGATTGATTCATTTTTGGTCCAGAATGAATATTAAAAGTTGTTAAACCTGCACTATACCCTGGTGTTAAAAATGCCCAATCATTTAGGATGTGCATTTCTTCATAATCATAAGGAGTGTAATATGAATCAATATATGTCATATCTGTTGGATCATCAATGTTAAGTATTTGAAAATAAATTTCATCAGCAACATATAATATATCATCATAAACAAAAACGTCCCAAGAATCTCCACTTGTATTATATGTGTCTTCAATTGATGGAGAAGATTTATTTGATACATCAATCGATCTTACTCCTGAACTTCTATCTGCAATGTAAACATAATCATCAGTATAGTGTATTCCTGTTGCGTCACTTGTATCCACTGATCCAACTACTGATGCAGTTTCTTTGTTAGTTATATCAATTACTTTAAGTCCTGCGGTCCCATCTGCAAGGTACGCATAATTTCCATCAACAAATACTTGCATTGGGTCACTCCCATCAATTCCTTTTATGTGAACAGGATCTGTTTTATCAGAAATATCGATTATTTGAAGTCCGCTTGGAATAGAAGAATAAATTCTCATGAAAGAATCAGTGCTAGCAAGTTGTGATGTTTCTTGATATGCTGTTCCTTCAGCATAAGGATTATTATCATTTGATGCCCAATAATAATATTCATTACTTTTTATTTTACTTGTTGTTAGAACAACATAGTATGTTTCCCCAATTGTTACTGAAGCAGGTGAGGAAAATTCTGCGACTTCCCACGCATATGAAGTTCCAATACTATACCTACTTATTGAATCACTTGCAAGATTTGTCCCTTGTAAAGATGAGCGAATATTTACAACAAGATCTCTATCTGGACGAGAGTCTGTTCTTCTCACCCTAATATCAATTCTTGAAATTGATTCGGTGGTTGCAACAAATGATTGACCAGCCCATTCTTGATCCCTTCTTCCAATATATGTTTCTTCATTTTGTGTGTCGCTTATTTCAAATTCCAACAACCCATCTCCATCAGTTGAAGTTACAACATAAGCATAATCACCTTCCACAAATACTTTTTCTGCGGCTCCAATAGTATCAATGTCTCCTTCAAATTGAGGAGAATTTTTATTTGAAACATCAACTATTACAAGTCCGTCATCATCATCCGCAACATAAGCATAATCTCCTTGGACAAATATCCCTTGTGCATAATCCCCTGTGTTATAAGTTGAAGTAAGTGAGGGTGAAGCAGGGGTAGAAACATCAAGTATTCTAAGTCCACTATATCCATCTGCAACAAATGCATAGTTTCCATCAGCATATACGTCTTGTGAATAAGAAAAATCATACCTTCCATCCCAACTCATGGATCCACTTCGATCTTGGACTAACATTATGTCTGCTGGTGCTCTCCCTGGAACAATTATGTGTGCATTAAGATCTGCTCTTATTGTTTGATCACATTCAACTTCCCCTGTTGGGTTTACTTCTACTCCAAATGCTATATTTAGATCCTCTGATTCTGCAAAAAATAATTTTGGCCGAGGATCAGTTGATTCTTGTTTTGAGAAAAATAATTTTTCAAGTTTTGTTTTGATTGGTGGTGCAAATACTGCTCCAATATCACATTGTGCAGGAGACCCTTTGCTTAGAAAATAATATCTTTCAAAAGAATAACTTTTGTCAGTTGGAATGTCGTCCCCTTTTGCTGGAAAAGGGGTTCTTTTTGTAAAACAATTTTCAAATTTTTCTGTTGAAACACATTCTTCTCTATTCCCATCATATGCCAAAAGTTCAACTCGATAATTATACGCACTTGGAACATAACTTCCAAGAGTTGAGTATATTGAATCAATTTTTTCTTGGTTTGACATACTTGATGAATCAAGTGATTCAAGCATGAATCCATTATAGTCTAAATATGAAATTATGCTATTTGTTAATTGTTTTAATTCTGTTTTTTGTATTGGGCTTTCAGAATTTTGAATTATGTAAAATGACATTTGCATAAATGCTGCAAATATGAGTAACGCAACAGTTACTTCAAGAACAAAAGCAAAACCATTATTTGAAGACATAAAGCGTGGCATTTGCTTCACCCCCATAGTAAACGACTCTTTCAATTACAATTACTTCTTTATCATTTGGAATACTTACCCCATATGAAAAATCTTTTGAGTTATCAACTGAATCAATCATTAAATTAAAATCGTATTTTCCAAGAGCAAGTAAATCTTGTGCAATATCATAGTCAAGTAATAATAGTTGAGATACTTTTTCACTATCAATTATGTTTGGCCTTTCGCTAAGTCCAATTATTTCAACATTACTAGCATCCCAATCAATAGGGTATCCATTTGTTTTTAGCATTGAATCCATTGCTTGTTGTGAATAAATTCTCATTTCATTATAACTAACATCATCTATTGCATTTGTTAAATTACTAATTGGAATTTGTCTTAGAATGGCAAACATTAATAAAAAAATAATTATTGCAATTAGAACATCATATCCTGAAACTTGTCCTTTTTCTGACACGCCCATTATGAAAACCTCACAATCCCATTATTATCCAAAATAATATTTCCAACTAAAAGATTTGCATCTATTGTTCTTGCAATAAAGTAACAATATGTTTCATTTACTTTTATCATTTTTTCTTTGGAATAAACTCGTGCATTATAATCTAAATAAATTTCTGAATGTGTGCCGCGTCCTTCTGTATATGTTTGACTAATTAAGTTTGATAATTTTAAACAATTATTTTTTTCTGAAAATGTTTCTTTAGCAACTATTTCTGCAGATCCTATGATTGATGTTTGAACTAGTATAACTGCAAAAAAAATTAAAACAATGAACACTGCGATTAAGGTTTCTACTGAAACCTGACCGGAATTTTTTCCGGGTTTAGATAACTGAAACATTAACATCCCCGTTAATGTTTTTTACTAGTAATTTATGAACACCAGTAATAACTGGAATATTTCCAGTGACATTTGTATCAACCACGACTAAATCTTCCACAAGTATGTTAAATGAATTTGATTCTGTGCGAATTGAATTGTTTTCAAACTCAATACTTACTACAGTTGAGGGAATAATAAAATCAACCGCAATGCTATTTCCATTCCCAAGGTAATAAACATTATTTATTGAATTTGAAAGATTTTTAAGAGAAGATTGAAATTGAGTTGTTGAAATTGTTTCATTATACATCAAAATTGCGTATCCTGAAGTGAATGCAATTATTACAAGTAACACTCCAATAAGTAACATGTACTCAGTAGCAACTTGTCCTCGTTTATTCATGCATCTAATAACAATTTATAATATTTAATCTTATGCAAATTGCAATATCTCTATTGTGAATCATTAAATACTACTTACTACTTAAAAAAGTTAAATGAAAAAGATATCAATCGTATTATTTTTAATTATAGTTTCTAGTTTAGTTTTTGCTACTGCGGGTGACATAAAAATTTATCAAGGAGAAAATACTCCCGATTCTTTTGATTGGTATGCAATAACACAAACAGGAGCTAATTATGTTACCGCTGCACAATGGAAATTTGAAAATACTTTACTTCGAGATGTAAAATTAACAACAATGATCTTAGATTCAAGCGGAACTGGAAATGACACAAAAATGAACATTAGTATTTATGAAGATACTGATGGAGATGGAAAGTATCTTTTTATTTCTGATGATTTAATTGCAGAAGGTACTTATGCAACAGATGATGGATTTGCATTATTTAACCTTGAATCAAATAAAGAATTTATTATTCCAGCAAATTCTTCAAAAAGTTATTTTGTAGTTTATCAAACAAATGAAATAGATGATTATGGCGGAACATATATTCACACAATTGACACTCTCGTAGGAGAAAATACTTCAACAAGCGCAGAAGTAACAGGAACATATGTTTCAAAAATGATTCTTTCACCAACAACAACATACCATATATTTGGAGATTATTTTATTGAATTAACATCACAAAATGGGTTGATGGCATGGACATCTAACATACAAGATTATTCTGGGCATATGGGAGTTTATATACAAGGACAACTTGTGCCAGACACATCATTAACTTCACAAATGAATTTTGGGTGTGGAACTAATAAACGAGACACTGGATATGTTTATGGTGGCGGAGGACAATACAACATAACATTAAGCAGCCCAATTTTTCAAAAAATGAGAAGTTCTTATGATTCTCTTTCAAACGTAGTTGTTGTAATGCGTTCAACACAAACCACTGGAACTGATGATATTACAATGGTTGTAAGAAAAGATACTATCGATGGAGAAATAATTGGAGAGCAAACAATTACAGTTAATGCAACAAATCAAGAAAAAAAGTTTATTTTTACTTTCAATGATTGTGCTGGAGACACTTATTGTGGAAATCAGTCAGTTGAAGCCGGAGAAGAATGTGAGAATTTAATTATACCAAAAATTTGTGATGATTATGAAGGATATTTTTCAGGAGAATTATCTTGTACAGATACTTGTACAGTAGATTACTTACAATGTAACAATATGGAAGCTGATTTAGGAATACAATGTACTAATTCAGGACTTGAAAATGCAACCTATGATTGTACAACATTAAATGAAACTTATGGAACAGAATACATCAGTGGAACTCTTACGTTTAATGGAGCGTGTGATGCAGACCTTTCCGGATGTGAAGTAGCAGAACCTATCGCCCCCCCAACTGATCCCGTTGATGATACTCCTGTGGATAATAATGATCCTGTAGAACCACTAACTAATGGTCCAATTGATCCACCAACTAATCCAGGTCCCTCACCAGCTAGTTGTGGAAATGGAATTATTGAACTTGGAGAATATTGTGAAGTGGGAGATTTACAAGGTGCGAGTTGTACTGACTTTGATTATGATAAAGGAATTTTAGGGTGTAATAGTAATTGTAATTATGACACTAGTAATTGTGTAAAAGTTAATGAACAAGGAGAAGTAATTGCAACAGGAAGCACTGATGGTGACAACCTTGTTGATAA
>Ga0307928_10004189_pt1 | contig 10954 bp, 13 predicted proteins | sample AceLakmetagen232_FD_201815 | JGI IMG/M metagenome (GOLD analysis project Ga0307928, IMG submission 201815) | Saline water microbial communities from Ace Lake, Antarctica - #232 | ecosystem: Environmental > Aquatic > Non-marine Saline and Alkaline > Saline | place: Antarctica: Ace Lake...
CACTTCCTGCTGTAAAATCAAGTATTGTTTCTCCTTTATTTGTATAGGTGCGTATTAGATACTGCCCAAGTGCTACTGGTTTTTGTGTTGGGTGAACTTTACCTTTTTGACTCGCATTACTTACGTCTAATATGCTTATCGGATTCTTATGCGTATATGTATATATTTTATTCTCTTTAGTCTTGTCTCCTCCCATTGCTTCACCAGTTCCATAATTCTTGCTTTTCTTCACCTTGTCTCTTTTTACCATCTGAGGATTATAAGTTTCTTTTGTTCCATTAAATATTAAAATGTTTTCGTGTGTTTTCATTGGCTGTTGTTTGGCTAAAAAAATATTCCCTGGTTTTCTTTTATTCCAAACCCAATCATACTTATAATTCTTAATATTACTCATTCTTAAAGCACTACTAAAAGGCTCACTTCCAAATAAAACTACTGCACCGTTTGGTTTTATTAGTTTGTTTAGCTTTTGCCACATACCCTCTTTAGAATTTGTATCAAAGTATTCACAAATTTCTTTATATTCTCTACCTGCTTTTAATTCTTGTAAAATATACTCATCTTTGTATATTGGTTTTAACTTTTTACTTCTTTTTGAAACTGGTAGCATCATGTGATTATTAAATGGAATTAGAGAATCCCAATCGCAGGCAGTCGTACCGTATGGTGGGTCAGTTATGATAGCATCTACCACCACACCTTGCTCTATCAGTCTATCCATTTCTTCTAAACAATCTCCGTGAATTATCATTACAAATCCTCCTTATATCTTCCAACTAAATCTAACAACGCACCTTCGGAAAACTTGGTCGATGGTTGGTACAACGAATAAAATTTAATTCCTCGCATATCCACCGAACTATCCAAATAACCCGAAAAGGTTTTTGACTTGAAATTCAACGTTTCGTAGAAATCAAACAACCGAGTCGAACTTTCATAACAATTCAAAGTAACTGCTGTTGGGTTTTGCAAAATAACCTCTCGAACGGCTTTTGTAACATCGTCGAGTGTAACATAAGGAAAGTAACTGAACTCATCATCCAATCGTGAAAAGTAACCCATACGAGCAACTTCGTATGCAATTGAGTTGATTATGCCCATTGGTTCACGATCGTAACTCCACACATCACCCAACCGCATAACAACCGACTCTGGAATCATTGTTCGCACCATGTTCTCGAAGTAATTCAAATAACTGGCAAAATCCGAGTTTGGTTTAGGTTGTGTATCTTCACCGCCCTGACCCAAAATTCTACCGTAGACGTGCCAATCTGAAAGCGTAATTAAACTTGCACCCGTCAAAGCAACCAAATTTGCCAAGTATTGGACGAAAATACCACTTTGCAAGTTGTTCAAGTCTTTAGCCTGTTCATATTCGGTGAACGACGGTAAAGCACTGAACACGATTACTGACGCACCCATTATGAAACCGAGCGTACGTTCAATTTCGAGCAAATTACATTCGCAATACTGAACCCCGTTGAGTTTTGTTTCAGACGGTGTAGGGTCAATTACAACCAGTTCGTGATTTTCTTTAGATAAAAGCTCGGTGAGTGCAGTTCCCACAAACCCGTTACCACCAATGATTACAATTTTCATTCCACAACCTCGCCAGATGTTTTACAATAACCATGTTTATATCCCATGTTAATAATTCCAACAAAATTTACGAAAACCACAAACCTTGTGACAGAAGTCGTTACCAACCTTTTCTTCCCGAGCTTTCCAGTCATATGAAACTGCGGCATTGGGTTTGATAAAAACCTTTTCACGAATCCCACGCAAACACATTCCGATGTCATACATTCTTTTTTCGAGTTGTTCTTTGCTGAAATTCACCTCGATTACCTTTACCGGTGGTGAATCCTTTTCGTGACGAGAACAAACAACCATATGACATTTGGGAATTCCCGTTAATTTCGAGTAAATTGCCATTTGATTCAAGTAATTCTTAGGATGAAAATATCCAAACGAGTATGTTGTTTTATAATCACCGAAAATGAGTTCGTCTTGCACCGTGAGTGCTTTGTTGAAATCCAAATAACCACTCATTTTTTCACCACAAATCTCACCAGAAACTTTTTCTTCAATTCCCGACTTGTCGTAGGTATAACTTGGCACCGCCGTCAGCCACTCAACCATTTTGCGTGAGCTACCTTCGATGAGATATTGTTCCCATTTGCCCTGTGATTGGATAATTTTGTTGACTTGTGAGTACGGTTTAGACCAGCGAATTGAAACTCCGAGCTTTGCTTGTTTTGCAATCAAATCGTGAATTTGTTTTTCACAGTAAAGTCGCAATTCGTTTTTAGAACTCGCTGATGCCATTACTTCGTTGAACCAATCGGGTTCGAGTGCCTTTCGTTCCATGAGCGAATGAAATGCTGTTCCAACTAAAGTTCCTAAAAACGTATGTGTTTCTCTCATGTTGCAAATGTACTTTAACGCCCACAGCCAACTACAAGTTCGATAACAACCCGCCTGTGATGGTGAGAACTTCCAGTCATTAAACTTAAACAGCTTAATAGCTTCAATAACAAGTGCGTCAGTCCAATCTTCTTGTTTCGTGTAAACTTTTGGTGGTCTTTTTGCCATTACTTTTCTCCTTCTTCCATGTTTTTTAGTTCATCTTTAAGTTTTTGTATTTTTCTAACTTTGAAATCTTCTTTGTTAATTTCATAATACTTTTTCAATATATCATTAAATGTATTGAAAATATGTTTAGCGTTTTTCATTGAAAAGTAAAGACAATGGTTATGCGAATCAGTATATTTTGGTTTATAGCTTTTTAGTTCAATAAAAAATTTCTGGAAAAGTTCAGTTGGATAATCGTCTCCAAAAATATAAGCTCCGGATGAAAATCTGATACTTAATAAAAGTTCATCTTCAGGTTGAGTACCATCATCCGACCACGATATAGTTCTGTTATGTATCTCTCCGTATCTTGAAATATACATATAATTACCAAACCGTTGATAGCAAAGATTTCTTATTTTCTTAGGGTCTAAATCCAAGCCATGTTTTTCTTTTAATTCAACTCCAAACAAATGACATTTTGCTTTTGATTTCATATCGTCGATGTCAAATACATTACCATCTTTGTATTTGTCTAACACCTTAAAAATTTCATCGTACATCTTTTTTACTTTCATTACTTTTCTCCTTTAAATAAATATTTTTTCATCTTTTACTGCCTGTCGAAGTTCTTTAGATTTGACGTTACAAAATCTAAATCGCCAGTAGTGATACCCATCAATCTGCACAACAAAGTCGGGTGGTAACATTCCCGGTGCGTTGGTGTAAATCTGTTCAACGAACTTAAACAACGATTTCAGGTAGTATTTCGTGTTAAACTCACCTTTAACAAAATCTCCAGCTTCGCTTGCACCTTCACATTTTCGTGTTGTGTTTCGTGCCTGATACAAACTTACCACATCTCCTGCCTTAAAGTCAATAGAATTCTCAATAAAATATTTTTCGGGTAGTTGTTCACGTTTGTTTGGATTTTCGGCAAGTGCAGTTTCATACTCAAATTGGGTACATTTCACATTGTACTTTTGCTTGATATCGTCCACTTCAACATTACCCAGTGAAATTTTCGCATAGTAATTTGACAAAATTGGACGAACAGCTTTTTGGTGCAACATTGCGTCAATCATGTCAGCAACGAATTCTTTTTTCAGTTTCCACATTTTCGAGTTTTTGAAAAACACGCCTTTGACCGTTGCTTTTTCGTTCGGGTTCCACAGGATATAGTTTTTCATTTTGTAACTGAGCATTACTTTCCAGGTTCCCTCGTAATCTACCCAAATTCCTTCCGGCAACACTTCGTTAACTGTTTTGTAGGTATTTGCCTTGCCAGTGTAAATAACTCCGTCAGTGTCCATCTCGATTGCTTTACCGTCATCTTCTTCGATTACATCGACAATTGCACCCAGAATCTTTCGACCGTGAGTACAAACCTGTTCTGCGCCCTTCTCGTTTTTGAACATCGAATTTGCGTCGCCCAAATACCCGTAACCGCCGTTAATAAAAATCTTGAGTGACTTTTCCACGGGAGATTGCGTCGGGTCAACCATTGCTTGTTTTTTGCGAATTTGACGTTCATCAAAAACATAACGAAGTTTGGTTTGAAAAACGTTGAGTGGGTCGTGCGTTGGTTTAATGTCGTACTTCAACATGATACTCGGATACAGTGAACTTACATCAATTTTGTGAACATTCTCAACACGCCCATGAAAATAACACGCAACGTCTGCACCGAGATACTTTTCTTTTCGCTTGGTGTAGTTTTGAACTGGAATCGAATGTCCGGCGAGAACGTAGTCTTGTAACATGGTGTAATTCCATTTTTTTCCAATTCCGAAGATGTGCATTTCTTGAAACGACAACGGTGCAATTTTGGTCTGGTAAAACTCGACAGGTGCAAGCAAACCGTAAAGTCCTTTTGTACCCACAAGGTCATAACGCAAGTATGTTTGTAGTGCTGCACGTTTCTTGGGGTCTTTAGACTTGCCGTACTCGACGATCTGTTTACCTGTTAGTATTAACCGTTCATCTCCGGCAATTCCAAAATGCTTTTCGAGCGGTTTCAGACCGTAACCTGGTAGTGTGCGGAACATGGTATCATATCTCATTGCACAGAACATGGTGTCAATCAAATCTATTCCGTTAATTTCGATGTTGTTATATGCGAAACGCCCATAACGATTTCTGAAAAACGATTCCCAACGTTGCGGTGTTGCGATACTCAGCTTGGCACCCCACAACAACGGCAAGTGATGAATTCCGCACCGGTGCATTAAAAACGGTACATCAAATATGATGTGGTTGTGTCCGACCAAAACGTCAATTTCGGTGGTTCTCAACCACGTCGTAAAATTGATTAACAGCGTTCGTTCACTGCCCGTGAAAATCATAATCTCGTCAGTTATGTGATTCAAAACACCAATTGCAGTAATCTCGCAGAATTCCTTGTCGAGTCCAGTGGTTTCGATGTCGATGGTATATGCTTTGAGTTCTGTGAAGTTGTCCGGATATAGTGAATGTTTGTCGCCCGATTGGAGTCTGAAACAACTCACATTGGAACATGGAAAGAAGTATGGCACCCCAGCTTTTTTGAGCCGAGATATGTTGCGTATTATGTCCATCTTGGAACGTGCAAGTACCTTGAAATTTCCGTTGAGGTTGCCCTTGAGGCGTTTTGTTCTCAAGTACCCGAAGTCTATTCCGCAACTTGCTTCGGTGATTAGAAACCACGGAAATTCAATACGATGTCCGTTGATGTTTATGATAGTGTCAGTTTCGAAGTTAAAGCTCATTAGCCCAGTTCCTAGCTTCTTCTTCAGAGGTAAAACAATCTCTACCTGCATTGGTGGTTTCAGACTGCCCACCAAATATTTCAACGTCAACAAAAATTCCATTTGGAGAAATAGCTTGAACTAATCCTTTCTTCCAAATTCTCACACCTAGACATTCTCGACCTATCCAAATTTCATCATTTATTTTCCATTTCATTTCGTTTTCTCCTTGAATTCCACCAATTCATACCACTGCGTTCCTGATTTTTGAAATCTGAGCCAGTACAGATCAAAAATTAAAAGCAGTAGTTTTTTGTCGTTCATATCTTCAACTCTTCAAAACAATCTAACCGATAATCATTCTCTTTAATAAAAGTCAAAATATCACAAACAATTTCAGTTTCGCAGGTGCCATAAAAAGTTTTATACGCACCCATCTCGAAATCTGTTCCAAACGCATAACGTATTGAATATTTTAGTGTGTTTTTTTCTTTTTTGGGTATTTCGGTGAATGTAATTTTACGTTCAAAGCTAACGAACTCAAAACCTTCTACCCACCGCTTCATTCTATCTGAATTTTCCAAATAATGCGACGGTGTATGCAAACGTCCACTTCCAGTGACAATAACTGTCGCTTCGGCTGGTGTGTCTACATGAACTACTTCCGTCATATCGCTATATCTGTTTATGCGAAAGTATTTTCCAAGTTCGTTTCTTAAAATGGTTATATTTTCTTTCATTTCATTTTCTCCAAAAAAGATTCAAATGATTTACTTCTTGACCATTTGTAATTTGGTTTAACACACCACTTTCCTGATAATATTGAGTAAATATATATACCATTTATTTCAACACAACCGCCGTGATGTGACATATCAACATGAATGTTTCGTTTTTTACATAACGAAATTATACCATCTAATTTTAATTTTCTAGCATATATTTTGCTTTGAGCAGAACACTCATTATTGTAATATGCGCACGACTCGTGACATTTTCCATATTTAGGTATTACTTCTACACACCCATATAGTTTCATTTCGTTTTCTCCTTTTAAAAGTTTTTGGTCGAGTGAACGGGATTTGAACCCGTATCTTCAGCATCATTTTACGACGTCGCTGTTGATTTAACCACTTAATCTATCACTGCCATGTGGGAGCCGAACCGACCCCCGAAAAACTCACTGAAAGTTGCGCATTGGAACCCAAGTGGCGTTCAGTGACATAAAATTTTTTTTAAGAACAGGCAGGGATTTGACGAGCTGGTCTTCTTTCATGAACGGACTTACACCGACACTGCGTTCCATTACTCGTATAGCCACCCTGCATAAATCATTTCCCGTCAGAGATTATAACCGTGAATCATCCGACTTTGGTGTATTGCAAACTTCCGTTATACTGAGCCACTTATACTCATAGGAATCCTTCCGTTGGTTGGTCGAGTTACCAAGACCCGAAGGACAACAATACTTAGATTCTAACACCAATACTAGCGTCTACCTATTCCGCCACTGTTCTTAAAAAAAATAATCTTAAACGGGGTTACATAACAACTTAATGTTAGTGGTTTGCCCAGCGATTATCCTGAAATTACTTCATCAACCCCTGTGTTATCTCCGGTTGGCACGTAAAACTCTTCCAAGTTAAACATTTTGTCATTCAACAATTCCATTTTACCCGCGAATTCCATGTAAATTTTTCTACCTTCATCGTCTTCGTCTGTTTTATACTTAAACTTGTACGGATCGGTTTTTGTTCCTGTTGGAATTCTACGCATATGAAAACTTTTGTCTGACGGCATATAACCCTGTTTATCGAAATACTTTTTACGGTCTTCGTACTCTTCGGTTTGGCACTCACAAATTTTGATATACTCAGTGGGTGACATTTCATGCACGAAAACCAACGGTTCGGAGTTTTTGTTTTCTGCACACACCGGCAAAATCACGTGCATTACAATTCGTTGTCCAGGTTTTTTGATGTCCGGTACTTTCGCAGCTTTCTGTGCATAAAACTTTGTTTCAAGTTCTACATAACGTGCTTTTGAAAGTGGCTGATATCCTTTTCCTTTAACGTAATTGCAATGATAAATTAAAGCCTGCAACGGGTCTACGGGAACAATCACAACTTCGGAAATTTGATTTTCCTTGAGATAGTGCCACAACTTGAATTCCTTTTTAATCCACTTGTTGTTTCGTTTTTCGTTTACCGCATCCGAATTGTCTTTCCAACCCATGCTTTCTAACCGTTCTTTTGCTGTTTGAGCCATTTCTCAAACCTCCTTGAAATTAAATTTGTCGCATCGTGCGACTTTATGACGCGAACTCGCGTCAGTCATAATGAGAGATACAATCTGCGTGCAGTCATGTGCTGCCATTGTTAAAAAACTCCCAACTATGAAAATTTGTTCTTCTTTTAACCACAAACCGAGTTGTTCGACATCGTCCAGTGAAAGTTCACGCCAAGTTCTACTTGGTTTCATTTTGGTAACAACAGCTTGCACCCCCGCCGGAATTCCTTTCACAGTAATATTCACTTCTCGTGGTACTGCCCTGAAAAGGTCAAGCAAAATTGTATCGGCTGTGGGTATTTCGGTTCCATCGCTGAAGTTGAGCCGGTGCCAAACTGAGTTACAAAGTCGTAAACCGGAAGTTAGTTCATAAGTGTTTTCTTGAATTAGTATTTTAATTAAATCTAATCTAGCCATAATTACTCCCCAAAGTTATATTCAATATATTCTACATCTAAAACCATTGGCATTGCTTTATCACGATTTACAATTATTCTCAAAGTATCTAAAGTTTCTTTAATATCCAAATTCCGTAAATTAGCTTCAAGCACATACACACCAACCTTCCCAAAAAACTCTTCAATATATTCTCCGGCAGCACTTTTGTTAAACTTACGACCGTAAAGTTTCTTGTCAAACGGATTTTGTGTTTGATTAAAAATGTCTTTTGCCCCACGCAATCTTTTCACAAAATACCTAATTGTATTTTGGAGATGTTCGTCTGACATCTCCGCAATTAAAATTATGTTTCCATCTTTGTCTAAGTGATTCATTTTATTTTCTCCTTTTAAAATTTGGTTGGTAAGTCCTGCACATAAAGGTGCGACCTTATGCTCTGAACCATTTGAGCTACTTCCCGAATATAAAAAAGGTACTGGGAGTGTATGCCACAGATTTACCAACTACATCTTTGTGTAGCTGACCTTTTGTAATCAAATTCGATGTGATGAAAACCAAGCTCACAAGATTTGAACTTGAACTTTCGAGTTATACCTCGATGCTTTCCCGTTTAAGCTATTCACTCGATCTTCACCACTAAAAACATACTATCACAATTGCACCTCGAATGTCAAGAAGTTTCTGAACTTTCTTTTTGTGTCTTATAAATTACTTCTGCCATATCATTAGATAATATAACAAATTTTTCTTCCGGTGTTAAATTTTCTGGAATCTCGAAATATTTTTTTAATTCAAAAACTTCGTTCATCGGTTTTCCTCCTAATTAAATTCAAAACCGAATTTAATTTCGATTTCAAATTAAATCTACCACGTTTCAATTTCAAAGTCAACTCTTTTCAATTTCAAATTCAAAAGTGTATCAAATTGAGACACTTTTCGGTTGCACGCTCTAAGTATACCATGGTAACTCAACGAGTTACAATTATTCTATGGAGTTATAATCATATAATTACAATGGAATAAAGAAACGTAAGTAATAGATAACAACTTACAATAATATTCTTTTTTAATAGAATACTAACACTATGATACAATGCGGTAGCCCAACATAGAATAAAAATATAATACTTAAAGTATTTACAATATTCCATAGGTCTACACTACACAATGTACAACATTGGGTAAATGTGGTTCTATAGGACTCCTATATATAGTATAAAAAGAATGTGGGGTGCAACTATCAGATGGAATAAGTTCCATAGTCAAACTAGGTAACAGTTGTTATCAAAATAACCTTTGGGAATAAAACTAAATTTCTTGAGGTTGGGGTGCAACCGTAGGTTTGTTTTTAGAACAGAAAATCATTATGGGCGAAAATCAAAATACGCTGTTAGCTGTACAAAAAACAGTTAGCCTATACAAACATATCAACCAACAGCAGTTTGTTCAGTCAGCGACATTCTCTATTGCAGAACAGGCAACAGACAACCCAGTTTGATTGTAAATTACGACTACCCGAAAAAACTAATTTACTATTTCAACAATCTCACCCGAAAAAAATTATTTTATATTTCATGTTAAATAAGTGAATAGAATAGAAAAAAAATAATATTTTTTTTAAATAAGTGAATATAATCAATTAAGTAAATATATATATGTCAATATAGTAGAATAATGTTATAACATATTAACAATATAATAGTTTAGTAAAAATTAAATATGTTAATTTAACTGGAAATTTTTTAAAAAAAATGGTAATTTTGAAAACTACTGTGGATAAAGGGTTGTTAAATTTTAGCGACGATAATTAAATTTTGGTGGTATTATATGAACTTGTTTGCGTAAAGCGTTTTTTGAACAAAACTACTATAAACATTGAGCTAAAAACTGTTATATATCAAAAATGTTTTTTGTTACAAAATTTTAAAAGTTTTTTTAAAAAGTCTTGACATTCGTTTTTTTTGTGATATACTGATTATAGAACAAAACAAACGAGGAGAAAAAAACAATGAAAAAATTTAAACAAAAATTAGAGAGTATCTTGCTAGAATCAAATAGCAAGCTAGTTTCTAAAATTATCGAAACTATGGTAGAAAAAGACTCTAACGTAATAGGTCTTAAATTTGTAGAAAAAAACAAAAACTACAATGTAGTTTTTGAATTCAGTCATGAAACAAATTTACTCGGATATGAAGTAATCTAAAAAAAATATCCCGAGCATGATATAACCTCCGGCGGGTTGAGCCGAAAAAAAGGAGATAAAATGGATAAGAGATTAATTAGATTGATGAACAAAAAAAGTAATAAAACAGAATATACAAAAAAAATAGCCACGTACTTTGTACGTGGCTTTGAAGTATCAAAAGAAACGAATGATAAGTATTTCAGCTTAGGGCAAAAAGCCCAGGCTTGTATCGACCAGGATATACAAGCTAATGAACACCAGTACACATTGTCCGTTGACATTGTCAACGGCGTGTAAATGTATAAAGTAATATATTATACAATTACTTTATCAGTTTTGGCGATGATGATTTAACCTCCGGCGGGTTGAGCCGAAGAAAAGGAGAAAAAATAGAATGATAAAACTAAATAAACAGATAGCGAGAATTAATGATGAAAGTAAAAGAGCTTTCAAAAATGGAACAGAACCCGACGTATTAAAAAAAATAAACAACTTTGACTGGCAAAGTTGTTTTGCAATTTTAGGCTCTGAAATATCAAAAGTGGAATCTGATAACCAATTTTTGCGAGCTTCGATTATACGCGAAAATTGTATGTTCGCAAGTTATTACGAGGTTGCTTATGCGGTTGCGAGAAAAGTTTTTGAAACAAATAATACCGATAATATGCTAAGAATTTGGAGTTCCAAAACAATTGAGGAACAAAAAATATTATTCCAAAAAATGATAATAATTAGGAATAATAGGAAAATATATTTTGGAAGAAAACGAGCTTTGGAGCAC
>Ga0307928_10004191_pt1 | contig 10951 bp, 12 predicted proteins | sample AceLakmetagen232_FD_201815 | JGI IMG/M metagenome (GOLD analysis project Ga0307928, IMG submission 201815) | Saline water microbial communities from Ace Lake, Antarctica - #232 | ecosystem: Environmental > Aquatic > Non-marine Saline and Alkaline > Saline | place: Antarctica: Ace Lake...
CTCTTGCAACACAGGCTAAACTTGTAGGGAAAAAAGTAAATGCTGTTTCTGCCCAGGCACAAAAATTAGTTGGTATTATAAAAAGAAAGAGGATTATTAGAAAACCTATTCCGGGTGAAGATAAATTTTCAAAACCTTTAAAAAAACTTTTAAGTAAATTTGATAGAGGACAAATTACAGCTAAGCAAATAACAATTCTTGATAGAAAAATACGAAAAGCAACTAAAGGAGCAGGCAATTTATTAGAAAGAAGTTTTTTTGCCGACCCTAAAGGGAGATTACGGCCTTCAAGATTAGGTTTACAGGATGCAAAAGATGCTTCACTTTTAGATTTGCTTGCGGGGGATGTTAGTTTTAAATCTAAGACACCACAAGCTTTAATTTTTGAAGATGTCCTTGTTTCTAAATTTCCAAAGACAACTATCTTTAAATCAATTACTAAAAAATTAAAAGGTAAAAACCCTCAATTAACTCCAAAAGAGGCTGAGGCCTTATTAAAATTCCAATTAAAACCTACAGGAAAATTTAAACCACTAGGTGCTTTATCTAGAGAACCAGAAATTACTCTTGCTCCAGGAGAGATTGTTAAGAAAGGGAAAACCCTAGCTGTAACTTTGATTAATGGAAAAAAAGTTTCTATTGTTTCTGCTAAGATTGTGAAGGCTACAAAAAAAACAAAGAAATTATTAAAAGACCTTGATAAAGGGAAATTGAAAAAAGGAGAACTTAAGGAATTGAAAAAAAGATTGCGTAAAGAAACAGGATTTAAAAATACTTTATCGAGATCTGTAAAAAGAAGACCGAGGGCTAGGGCTAGACCTGTTCCACGTATAAGACCTAGAAGAAGAGTTGCTAGGGCTAAAAGAGTTGTAAGGAGAGGAAGAGTTCCTCCACGAAACGCACGTGGAAGATTTATTCCAAGACCTGCTCCTAGAGCACCAAGAGCCCCTCCTAGAAGAGTTGTTAGAAGAGTTCCTCCAAGAACACCTCCAAGAGTTCCTAGTCGACCTAGATTACCCCCAAGAAGAATTCCTAGAAAAGGAATACCTGTTCCATTTCCAAAATTAAAACCAGGAAAAGTTTCAAAGAAAAAACCTAAAAAACCAACCCCTGTATTTGACATATTCGGTAAGAAGGGGAAGAAATTTGTTAAAATATCAAAAAAACCATTGACAAGAGAGGACGCTAAATCTAGAGGTTTATTTGCAATAGATAATACCGTTGCTAAGACTTTTAAGATAGTTCCTACTGGAAGATCAAAAAAACCAGCCAGGTTAAGAAGAGCAGAACAAAATTATTTCAAAAAATTTGGGAATAAAGTTAGAGCTGTAAAAATAAGGAAAGGAAAAAAATTTGCACTTAAGGATAAATTTATAGAAAAGAGGCGTTACGGCATCGACAAAATTGGAGAAAAACGAGGCCTTAGTTTATCTAAATTTCTTAAACAAAGAAGAACCGGGTCTAGAAAGCCGGTTAGCCGGATAAGTAAAACAAAGGGTAAAAAGAGGACTAGAGTATTTATTAAAAAGAGGGTTAAGAGGGTTTCACCTAAAATCAAAATGCAAAGAATAAAATCTCTAATCAAAGCCAGGCGTGTTTTAAAACAAAGAAGAAAGAGAAAATGAAATTTGGAAAATATGTTAAGTCGTTGTTTACTGACTGGCGTTTTTATTTGGCTATATTTTTACTTAGCACTTGGATAAATTCTACTGAATATTATATTGCAGAAGACAATGTTTATACCCCTTTTTTTTATATTGAGGGTTTTATAGTGAGTATTATATTTTATCCTATTTTATTTACAATCCTCTTCTCAATTGTCTTCGGTATCAAAAAACTATTCACTAGAAAAAATCATGTTCAAGAAACTTCAACCTAGTTGCTAGGTTCTTGATTTGTAAGGAGTTTGGGGGGACGTACTGCCCCCCTTTTATACTCAAAACAACCTATATTCTATAGAACAATTAATTAAAGACATAATCTTCAATTTCTTTTTTTTGTTTTGAAGATAAATCTTTAACAGGTTTTAATTTTTTATATTTTTCATCAAGATGTTTTTTCATTCTAATATATTCTTTAATGAACTTTTCTTTTTCATTTCCTTCTAATTTTTTAATAACTTCCAAAGGGACAATAAGTTCAAGATTTTGAATTTTATTTTGAAGGTAGGTCATTTGTTCTTTTAATTGAGAGATATCTTCTTTTTCTTCTAGGGTTAGTTCTTTAATATCAAAAACCTTAGAAAACATCTCCTCTTTCAAACCTTTATCTCCTATGTGACTATAATTTTTTATTGCGGTTGCAATACTATGATCTGCAAACTTCACATAAGCTTTTCCAGATAATTTACCCATCAAAAAACTTAATCTTGTATGTCTGAATAAATATGGAAATACAGCTTTTCCCAAAACATTCTTTCCTAGTGTTTGAAGATAAGAGTGAACTGCTTGAAGTGAAAGATGTTTGTTCCTGTCTCTAGGACTGGGAAAAATATAATCAGATGCCTTGACATCTGGATAAGGATAATTTTCTTTATATTGTTTTATGTGGATTATACATTTCTCTAAAAAAACCCTCCTTACATTTCCAGTTTTAGAACTATGAAGTTTTAAATTCCTTCCTTCCAAATCAAGATCAGACCACTTAGTTTTTAATATTTCTTCTGGCCTCCCTGCACTTTCATAACTCAAAGAAATATATGCTCTCCATCTAAAGTTTTCTGCTTTCTTAACTAACATTTCAAATTCGTTTGGTTTTAACATAGTTGTCACATTCAGCTTTTCATAATTAACTTCGTCCTTTTGTTTCCAAGAGGGATCTTTAAAACCTTTAAACCTCTTATTCCAATCCTCATAATTTTCTTTTAGAAACCTTTTGAGCGTTTTTTTAAGATCATTAGTGTTTGAGTTAGACCTTTTGGATTTGTTCAAAATGGCCAAGAAATCTCTAGATACTTCTAAATCCCATTTATCAAAACTAACCCCTGAAACATCATAAATCTGTTTTAACATCCTCTCTATATTTCTGCACTTATGCTCCCCGGCAGAACCTTCACAGAATTTCATAAAACTCTTCAAAACCTCTTGATCCTTTGGTTTGAGTTTTATTGTGTCCATTCCTACGATCTTATAGTTAGGAAAGGTTGTTTTCATAGAATAGGATAGAATAAGGGATTTATAAGGGTTTTGGGGTTATTAAGGAATTATTAAAACCCTAGGAGAGTTTAGACTTTTTCTTAATAGACTAAGGGAGAACCCCTATTTCTTTTTGTCATTTTCTTGTATGTATTTCTCTCCTGCTTTTGTTATGAATATTTTCCTTCTAATCAGTTTTGGTTGGTGATATGCTAAAGTTAATATTGCTGTCAATCTATCATACTCTTCAGGATTATATTTGTCAAAAGGTAATAATGTTGAATACTCCTCTTCTGTAACCCCTCCTCTTTTTTTAATCTCCTTCAACATAGTTATAAAATGCTGTTTTGTTTTGATTCCTTCCTTAGACCTTACAAAAGTCTTTTTTCCTTTACCCTCCCTTTCAACCATAACAACCCCATCTTTTTGTAGTTGTTTAACTCTAACAGAAACACTTGCAGGAGAAATAGATAAATATCTGGAAATTTCATTTACTGATCTTTTTGTATTTTTACAGAAACCTATTAATTTATTATCATTCTTATTGAGCTTTTTCATATAAATTTCAAGAGTTTATACTTTAAATACTTTTCTAAACTATTAGCCTAACTATTAGTGTCATTATAGAATTATAATGATAGTTTAAATAGTTTTTATAATTCAAACTATTAGTAAAACTAACAGAAAGATGGATAATAAAGTAACATACATAAACCTGATACTAAAGCCTGAAGAAAAGGATCTTATAATTAAAGCATCAAAAAAACTGAGTTTGGCTTTTTCATCATATTCGAGAATGGTTGTTTTAGATCATGCAAAAAATCTTTTAAAAAATGAGGGTGAAAATGGAGCAACAGGATAATATACCAGTAGAACAAAAAAAATTGGAAGGTGAGAGGTATGAGTGTGTTTCAGAGCTTACTAGGATAAGACTAGACCTACTTATGAAACTTAATAAGATTAGAGAGAAAAGCAAATTTGGGGTTAAAGTTGGATTATCTCGTGAGTATGTTTCTCAATTAATGAATGGTAGATTAAAACCCACATTAGGCCAGGCACAGAAAATTACTGGGGCTTTTGATATTCAGATATGGGATATTTTTGAACCCGGAGATATTAGAGATTTACAAATTAGGGGGGAGAAAAATGGTTGAGATAAGGTGGTTAAAAAATTGGGAGAGTAGAAAAATAGGTGATACAAGTTCGGCTGGACCTAGATCTGCTGGGAATTTTGTATCACAAGGTTATGCCGAATATGTTGAAAAACCTAAAAATTCATGTGCCAATGTGGCATCTGAAAAAGAGGAAATAAAAACTCCTTTGCCAAAAAAACAACCTATTGATTTTAAAATAAAACAATTTGAAAAGTTTTATTATTTCTTAACAAAAGATGCTCCAGAGGGGTATAAACCCTGGTTCTTTCCTTGTGAAAAAATAGGGAAAAATCCTTGTGCTTATCAGATAATAAAAATAGCCCCTCAAAAAAGTTTGTGTTGTAATTCTGATTGGGTTTTAAGAGTTACAAAAGAAGAAGAAAAAAGAAATAAAGAAATTGAAAAAAAAGAAGATAAAATAAAACCAAAATGGATGTGTGATAAATGTGAAAAAGCAAAAGGATCTTGGCACTCTCTTCACGCCAGATTAAATAAAGAACAATGTATCCAACATATCCAAGAAGGTTATAACTTAGGTATAAGTGCAAGAAAAGATGATCCTTTGATAATTGGGGATATAGATGTCCCAGAGTTTATTAAACAAGCCCCAAAAAATACTTTAACTTCCACAAGTAGAAAAAGAGGGGGAATACATTTTTTTGGATGGGATAAAGATGGAAGTGCTAAAATAAATCTTCCAACAGATGAGGGAGAGATAAGAAGTGATAATCAATATGTTATAGCCCCTGGAAGTTATGTTCCTTTTGATCTTAAAAATAAGAAAGACAAAAAAGCGTTTGATGAATTACCTAAAGAAGCAAGAGAAGATGAACTTATAGGATATTACACTTTTAGAGATGCCTTTTCTCCAAAAGAAATGGTTTTTAATGATTTCCCGGAATTTTTCAAAAAGAAAGAAGAGGAAAATATTGAAGCAGAAGCCAGATTAAAAAATAGAGAAGATAAAAAAGAGTTTCAAGGAGAGGGAAAATATTCAGAGTTGTTTAAATTAAAAGTTTCGGATATTGTTGGATTAATTCCCGCAAATAAAAGACAAGGACACCCATTACATGAAAGCGATACAGATGCAAACTTTTCTTTAAGCAAGGATGGAAGTATCTGCCATTGTTGGAGGCATTTAGTAAGTCTTAATGTTGTTCAATATCTTTGTGTAAAAACAGGTTATTCAAAGTGTGAAGACGCCGGGACACCACATAAAGGAAGAGGTTTGAGTAAGATAAAAGGAGATAAAAAAGCTTTTGAAGTTGCGTATAAAGAAGCAATTAAATTGAAGTTGATTAAAAAATATGAAGGAAAAAGTGAGAATGAATTTTTAATTGCTAAAGGAAGAAATAAGAAAACGGGGAAAATGGAGTTTGGTGTTGATATTGATAAAGTTGCAGACCACCTTATTTCAAAATTTAATTTTAAAACAATTTATGGCCAAAGATCCGAAACTATTTGGGTTTATGAAGATGGAATTTATCATTTAGGAGCAAGAGGTATAATTAAAAGTGAATGTGAAGAAATTCTTGGGGGTTACGCAAGAAAAAATCCAGTTGAAGAAATTCTTGATAAAATAAAAAGAAAAACAAAAACAAATTTAGAAGAATTTCATATTATTAAAGAAGGATTTGTTTGTTTAGAAAATGGTGTTTTTGATTTAAAAAAACAAAAGTTTATTGAACACTCCCCAGACTTTTATTTTAAATCAAAGATACCCATTTATTTCAATAAAGAAAAGGATTGTCCTAATATTAAAAAGTTTTTTACAGATATATTATATAAAGAAGATATTAATTTAATCCAAGAGTGGTTCGGATTTAATATTTATAATAGATATTTTGAAAAAAGAGCAACAATATTTTATGGTGAGAAAGATACAGGAAAAACAATCGCCTTAAATTTATTAACTTCTTTTGTTGGTGAAAAAAATACAACTTCTTTAAGTTTACAAAACATATCTTACGGAAAATCTTTTGATTTGTTATGTCTTAAAGATAAACATTCCAATATTTATGATGATTTAGGGGATAAAGATATTAAAGATACTGGGGGTTTCAAAATTGCTACTGGTGGAGGATATATTACTGGAGAGGAAAAGTTTGGAGATAGGATTGATTTTAAAACTTTTGCTAAATTAACTTTTGCAACCAATAAAATTCCTCCTGTTGAAGATGTTAATGATGATGCTTATTATTCTAGATGGATCCCAATTGCTTTTGATAATCAAATACCTAAAAAAGATCAAGATAAAGATATTTTGAAAAAACTAACCACAAAAGAAGAAATGTCTGGTTTGTTTAATTGGGCTTTGAAGGGTTTTAAAAGATTAATCAAAAATAATGGGTTTAGTTTTAATAAAACAGGAGAAGAAATAAAACATATAATGCAAAGAAGTTCACACCCTTTAGCTAAATTTGGACAGGATTGTTTAATTCAATCAGATGGTGAAAAAATATCAAAAGAACATATGTTTTTGGTTTATTTGGAGTGGTGTAAAATTACAAAAACCCAAAGAATGTCAAAAGATAAACTTGGGAAGAATTTAGAAAAATTTGTACCTTTTATTATTGCAAACAGAAGTAAAGACAGATTTTGGGAAAATGGTAAATTTTCTATGCTCCCTTTGAAAGTCGACACCAAAGACACCTTTTTAAAAATCTTAAGGACTATATTAAAGAGTAATAATAAGGGTAATAATAAGGGTAATAATAATGGTGTTATAAATGGTATATATAGTTTTGAAAAAGGTGTCTTACCTGTCAATAAAAAAAAGGTAAAAAACACACAAAAAACGGAAGATTTGACGGAAGAAGAATTAATGGAAAAAGTAGTTATTGATTATAAAAAATAGACGAATTATTAAAATAAAAAATGCAACAAAAATACGAAATAAATTGCCGAAGTTGTGATAAAATTACAACTTTTATGATCCATAAATTATCCAGATCAAAAGGGGTTCTATTGAAATGTGAGAATTGTGGTTTGGTTCGAGATCATTACATGACAATCCGCTATCTCCAGAATTTAATACGCAGAAGAAACTTTGCAAGAAAACAAACACACAACCCAATTTTAGAGGAAAATTTACCCTGTTGTATTTGTGGAATAAAGGCAATAGTTTTGAACAATACAAAAGCCTATTGTGAAACACATTCACCCTACCACACAAAATTGAGGATGCGATTATGAAAAAAATAGAAAAACTTTACGGGGAAATGAGTTATTTAGAAAGAGTAAAAATTGAAATTCGAGATAACTCGATGTTAGGGCTATTCACAAAATGGTTAGAAAAAATTAGAAAGGAGGACAAAAAAAATAATGGAAGAACAAAAAAAACCTAAGGAAGAAGGAAAAACAGCACCATTTAATATGGGAATTGACACTTTAGTTAGGTGTGGAAAAATTTTAGAAAATCTAAAAATGGCTTCTGCTACACCAACTACACGAGAATTCAATGGAGTTCAAAAACAAATAATGAGAATAAATTTAACAAAACAATTTTTTCTCCAGTGTTCTCCTCTTTTAAAAGAAGAAGTTGCAAAGGAGTATAGTGATAAAATTTTAGATTTAACACCCACAATAAAAAGGAAAACAGTTAGTGGGGGTTATAGGGCCCTAAATAAATCTTCTCTGATATATGATTTTGATATAGAATTAGATAAAAAAATTGATGAATTAATATTAGAATTACAACGAGAACTTCAAAAAGAAGGAAAATATATGATGCCTTCAAAGAACGATCCGCGTTTTTCATGGGGTCAAGACTCATAAAATGGTTAAAGTAAGTCCAAACAAAGATCATTGTTATTACTTAGATGGGTATCTAAAGGCAAATATGGATGCTATGAAAATAGATGTAAAAAGAAAAAATTTTGATGGCTTCGTGTTAATTTGTGGAAGGGAGGGTTATGGAAAAACAACCCTCTCTTTACAACTAGCTATGTATTGTGATCCTACATTTAATTTAGACAGAGTTGTTTTCACAGCAGATCAATTTTTACACGCAGTTGAAAACGCAGAGAAATATCAAGCAGTTGTTTTTGATGAAACAATGGGTTACTTATCAAGTAGAAGTTCAATGAGCAAATTTAACAAAGTGTTAATAAAGGTAATGAGTGAGATGAGAAGTAAAAATTTATTTGTTTTTTTAAACATCCCAAACTTTTTCATGATGGATTGGTATGTTGCACAACACAGAACCACAGGACTACTATACATCAAAAAGAGAACACAATTCAATAGTTACGATTATCCAACAAAGAAGAAACTCTATCGTATGGGTAAGAAGTTCCATTCGTATTGTGTACCTCCAAACTTCTTTGGTGTGTTTGTTAAGTACTTTCCAGTGGATCAAGAAGCGTATGATAAAAAGAAACAGGATGCAATAAACGAGTGGGCGAGTGATAAAAAGAGTGAGGCCTTGTGGAAGTCACAGAGAGATATAATGATTAGTAAATGTGTTGAAAACCACATATTCACTACGGGCGAAATAGCAGAACTTATAGGACTATCAAAACGGCAAATTGAGAGAATTTCGACATGACATCGCGTCGCCCCTATATAAATATACTTAGATAATAAGATAATTGATGAGAATAGCCAAAGATAGAGGGATACAAGCCTCCTATGTAATAGGAGGCCATCATAATCACAATGAAACAGAAGAAAAAACCTGAGAAAGAAGCCGAGAAATCCCTACAAGGAATGGGGGGAGAGGTGGTTAAGTTCTTGTCAGAAGGTATAGAGATAGCATCTTCAATGGTTAGGGTGGACAAGCTATGTGACTTATCTCTTGAGTTATTTCATAAACTAAATAAGAAGAACAGCAAAGGGAAGGGGAGCTATTTAGGATGATAGCCATATACATCCGGACATCAACCCGGGAACAGAACCCAGAGAACCAGTTAAGGGACTGCCTTAGCATTAATAGGTATGGGGAACCGGAAGTCTTTAAGGAATATCAATCCGCATGGAAGGATAAAGATAGGCCAGAGTTTGAAAAGATCAGGGAGAAGATAAAGCAAGGTGAGGTTAAACATCTTATTGTATGGGCCTGGGATAGGTTGTATAGAAATAGAGAGAGGTTTAATGAGTTCTTTAAACTCTGTCAAGTGTATGGGTGTGCTATCCATTCTTTTAATCAACAATACTTTGAGGATTTTTATAAAATTCCTAAACCTTTTGATGAGATAGTTTCCCACCTTGTCTTAAATCTCTTGGCCCACAATGCGGAAGAGGAAAGTAATCTTAAATCTGAACGAGTTAAACTTGCTGTTGTGAAAACGAAAGGCAAACCAACTAAATCATATAAAGGAAATCTCTGGGGGAGAAAACCCATGCCTAATAGAATTAGGAAAGAGGTCTTAGAAAAACGAAAGCAAGGCCTTAGTATTAGAGAAATTGCAGATAGTATTATTTGTTATGATAAAAACAGGAATGAAAAATATATATCAAAGTCCCTCGTCCATAAAATCATTAAGGAGGCTAGTAAGGGAATGTCTTAACGTTCTACGTTTTAAGCCCTGTCCTTTAATTAGATAATTAAAATGAAAAAAACTTTACCATCCCTAAGAATATCAGATGAAACATTCAACAAGATAGAAAGATCCATAGCTAAACATAATAAAACATCCTTATCTAAATTATCTTTGCAAGAGTTTAGACGAACAGCTTTAGAACTTTTATCCCAAGCAATTCTTCAAGACGCACAAATATTGGAATTAATTGACTAATAATAAACTACTGCATTTGTAGTAGAACTACTACGTTTGTGATATCAATCTTTTAAAGTAAAATTAATCATAACTTTTATGGTTAGAATAAAAATTAAGAGAAGTAATGTTTTTTTGAAACGAAAAAGAACAAAAGCCCAAAGAAAAGAAATGTTAAAGAATTTAGCCAAAGCTCGAAAAGTTCTACGGGAGAAAAGAAAATGACAGATGAATTATTTTGTAATAGTTGTAAAGTAAACCTAGATCTTGTTGAGATGGGTTATGCTGAATTTGATAAAGAAGAATTAATAGTCTTATGTGAAAATTGTTGTGTGAGAGATGAAGTTGAATTAAATACAACCTATACTAAAAATGGAAATGCTTAATTTTTTAATAGGTTCTTTATTCATCATTGTTTTATCCTTTGGATTTTGGTTTTGTAATCGAATTAGAAAACAAAATAAATCTGGGGGTTTTTCATATCACTCCCAGGAGATGAGTTAAAATGGTAGCTGTTAAAAGAAGAAAAATAAAAACCTCGGCAGATTTATTTAAAGCTCTAACTGGGAAGGATGTTAAAGATATTCCCGGAGCAGAATTAGCAGGAAGATTAAGGGGAGATAGTGGTCCAAGTGGGGGGAGTAGTGCCCCCAGACCTAAACCAAAACCTTTACCTCCAAAACCAACAATCAAAATAATACCTAAAGCTAGTGGAGTTTCTTCTGGAACAACTGTACAAGACGTTCGAAGAAATGCAAGACTAAGACAACAAATTATTAATGAAGCTCGAAGAAGAAACATTAATATTTCTACAAGAGCCAGACAAATTGGTTTTTTTAATCAGTTAAGGCAAGAGAGTAAAACTCCAATTCAAGGCCCTGTGAGACCTGTACAAGATAATGGAAGGCCTATTCTAACTGTTGAGGAATTTAAACCAGAATTTGAA
>Ga0307928_10004193_pt1 | contig 10951 bp, 11 predicted proteins | sample AceLakmetagen232_FD_201815 | JGI IMG/M metagenome (GOLD analysis project Ga0307928, IMG submission 201815) | Saline water microbial communities from Ace Lake, Antarctica - #232 | ecosystem: Environmental > Aquatic > Non-marine Saline and Alkaline > Saline | place: Antarctica: Ace Lake...
TGATCTGTTGCTTCTGATCAAAAGGGAATGGCGACTTTGGGAGTTCGGTTTTGTTACTAGTTGCAATGAATACATTGTCTTTACCAAAACGGCGCACCATATCAGCGTAGACCGAATGATGGCCAGCGTGGAATGGTTGGAAACGACCTGCGTAAACAGCGACTATACGTCTCTTCTTTTGTTCCGCAAGAACTTCTTCGGCTAAAAGGCTACCAACCTCTCTTCCAAGATCGAATGGATTGTTACTCATATGCATAAACCCCTCTTGGGAATAATTGTCCTGCGAGCGGAACTATAGCTCCCGATGCTGAACCTGTTGGCGTTGGTCCGGGACCAGAACCACTCGTGATCACGTAAAACGGTGCTGAGCCCGAATACAAATCGTATCTTATTACACTAGCCGTTATCGGTGGTGAGAAAATCTGTGGGCTGACAACTCCACTAACAGATCCAATAGCTAGAGTAGATCGTGTTTCATAGTAGTTAAACTTGTCTCCACCATAAATACTACCACTGACGAAGGAACCCGTTAATTCTTCAATGACAACATCACTCCCATCAACAATATGTAATGACGAAAATGATGGTTCAGTAAAATCCTGAATGTCTATAGAACCTGTGTTAGATGATTCGGCCGCAGATGATACGGAAACGGAAGACGATACCACAACCGAATATCCAGTTGATAAATTATCAACCTCAATGATTGTGGTCGGTCCACCCGATTGACCAATTACGCTGCCACTTCGCGTCCATCGTACAAGCATTATCCTTGAAACCTCACCGCTATACGTTGTGTTCTACTGTTTGCAAAATAAGCAGCAACGCCAAAATTAACGCCATTCACTCTAAAAGGTATTTGCCCTTCCGGGAACTCAACGAAAACGTCTTGATACTCAAATGGTGAAAAATCAAGTACTTGAGCTGTGACCGCCTGGCGACTAGTTTCACCATCAACAAAAATAGGACTGACTGGTGTGATATCTCCAAATGAACCACTAAATCGCCTTGGATTAACCGCTCCTAAAAGAGTAGATAATTTGGTATTACGATATGCGGTGGTTATTCCACCGACAGCCGAACCAGATATGTACTTGACTTGGGATGATACTCCCGACGTGCCGCCAGAAAACGTTGACATAAGAAATCCACGACCATCATCATTTCCTACGGGATCTTTTGTTCGTTCAATCGTGAACATCATATCATGAAAAAATTGTTGATAAAAAATTGATGCTGCGAATTGAGAACCATCACCAGCAAAAGAACAACTGGCGTCATTTGCGGCTGTGGTTGTCCCACCTATAAACTCAGGTAAAGTTGGTCCTCCTGAGTTAATAGTTCCGGAAATAGAACTGGATGTGGGTAGCATAGAACCACTTGGGTCGTATGCAAATCCACCTGTAAACCAAAACCCTGGGGTCCAATAACTGTAGCCCGTTCCATAATCTACTCTGAGATAAATTGGAGTTGTGTCCTGGAGAATATCAGTGAATTGATAGATGCGAAAACCTACTTTAGTATTATTGAGTGCTCCCCGTAAGGCAGTTTCAAAATCTATCTGATTGGGGCACTCAACGTTATCAAGCCCGCCTGAAACAATACCTTGATGTACGAGTAACATCGTAGAACGAAATGTCGCATCATCAGCGTTTTGTGTATTTGCGGTTCCAACCGTAATGGTCATACTAGTCCCAACGTTGTAATACTACGGCCGAGGAGACACCTGCCGGAGAGGAAAATCCTTGCGTAGTCCCTCCCACCGGATGCTTGAAATAGTTATTTGGCGTATCACCATATATGGCAATAGGAATGACATCTAAATCAGCGAAATTATCACCTTGAGTGATGAGAAGATTTTTGCCGGGATACGGCGCCACTCCAGCTACAGGAAACACCGGAGAAACTACTTGGCGACCATCTCTAGTAATTGGATTTTTTGTTCCTAATGCGGCGGGCCATCTAGTTTCTCTAGTCGGGGAACTTCCAATGTATGGCATTGTATACCAAAAATATGTTTGTGAGATGTTCAATTGAGCTACAAGAATTCCCTCATCCGTATCATCTCCGTTCGCATCTTTAGTTCTTTCAACAGAAAGAAAATACATTTCATCTGGTAAAGTAGCCGTTTCTAAATCCCACGCAGGACCCGTGACAATTATCCTATTGATATCACCACAAATCATATACTGAGATATTGCATCAGTTTGTGCGCCCGATCCTATTATTTCATCGGTTTGAGTAACAGGAGGACCACCTACAGAACCAGTATCGTTAAACGTGCTTCCAACCGTTACATGGAGAGCAGGGTATGCAGCGTTAGTACCAGCCCCATATCCTATTTTGATAAACACCGGATGCGTTGTCTGCAACGCGTCAGCAAATTTATAGACTTGATATCCACTATTATACTGGTAAGCAATCGGAGCAGCAATAGACTCAAATGCAGTTGAGTCGCTACCGTAAGTAATAGAACCAGACCCAGAAGCATCTGCCATTCCAGTTGACAGAATAGCGTCATGAGTTTTCTGAGTCCAAATTCTAAAATTTTCTACGCTATAAACTGGATTTGCTACAAACAAGGCTGTTGTCATTTACTTACTCCAATGTTGGTAAATCCGTTGATACTATCGGTGAATCCGGTGCATCATAAACCAACTCTCTAGTCTGTGGATCAATGTTGATTTTACTATTCTGTGGTAATCCATGACTATCCAAGACTAATGCAATGACCTTATTAAGATCTTCTTGAGCTGCTCCCGCGTCTCTCTGTGCATCATTCAATTTCGTTTGTGTGTTAATGAGAGCCGTAAACTGAACTTCGCTCATCTTAATTCTTTGTTCTGACATAAAACCTCCTATGATTTCTTCAATAGCTCAAGAAGTGCTTGAGCAGTAACGCGAGCATGATGCTCTTGTACTTCTTTGTTGGGTACTACTTTCCCTTTAGGACTAACCATGTTCTGTCCTTTCTCTTGATAACCTATAGCCTTTAAGACTTTCGTGGCACGTTTACCACATCCATTACACGACATACCAATCTCCTATAAATAGTTGGAAGTGTGGTGTTTATTCTCAATTCGTCAATAACCTTATGCTGTGATTAATCCGAGAGCCACCAATGCCGCATGAATAGATGCGACATCAACCGATACTCCGGTTTGTGGTGCCGCTGGGGCTGTACCATATGGAATCGGCCAGTTTTCAATGACGAGTCGCGTAAAGTCTACCTGAACTGCCGATGAGTCCGCCGTTCTATTCTGAATGGTATAAGCGATTTCAGTTGACGAGGTACTCTCAAGGTTTGCACCAACCGGTATCGGTGACAATTGCCAATCGTGATAGGAGCCGGTCAAAACAAGGTCAACAATAATTCCATGTTCACCCGTTGGATCTGTTCCTACACCTCTACTTTGATCTGCATTTCTGAACGCGGGTGTAGTGTAAAGTCGAATTCGTGAATCAATACTAGTAGAGACATTGAGTAGGTTAAATACTTTACCCAAAGTAACCGAGCCGGTTTGTTCCGAGCCACTGGTAAGTGTATCTGTGGTAACGCTCACTACATTTCGGTCAAGGATTGTTCCTGTAATAGCCGCTTCAAAATTAAGATGTGTAAATTCAATGGAACGGCTTACTTCTATTCCTTCAAGGTCTGTGATAGAATAAGCTATATCACCATCAGGAGTCGGCTGCATATCTGCGCCGATGACAAACGGTGCTAAATCATAGACAAGAAAATTAGGTGACCCCGACAGAGCTGCATCAATGATGACTCCATGTTCTCCGGTTGGGTCTACTCCAAGAGATCGCGTAAGGTCTGAGTTTCTATATGACGCCGATGAGTACAATCGGATTCTTGTTTCTGCACTAGCCGAAAGTCTGTGTAGTATAAACGTCTTACCAAGAACGAATGACCCCGTTTCCGTGGAACCACTCGCCATCAAACCAGTAGTCAATAAAGAGCCCGTGCGAATCGCCGTACCGAATGTTGAAATGGTTGTGGTTGTAGAAGTACCGCCACCTCCACCATTTTCGGCATATGATGCTGTTAACGCATAAGACGCTGAGACTGACGAACCACCACCTGCATTTAACGCATACGAAGACGTACCGGCTCTAATCAATTCTACAGAATCAGATCCGGTATCGTGATAAAATAACCCACCATCAGTTGTATTAAGTGCTAATTCTCCATGTTGAAGCGATCCTGACGGCGGTACTGAGCCGGAGATTCCACTTCTTTTAAGGAGGATTGTTGTTGTCATTAATATGCCCCACCGTCTATTACATCAAACGATTGTGATACAAGCGTATACCAATTACCATCTGCTCGTACATGCATTTCTTGTAAAGTTGAGCCCGAATCCGGAACCAAAACCATCGTTCCGTCTGCTAAGAACGGTTCACCCGTTCCTACGTTCACTATCGGTGCGCTGCTTTGCGTCAGATGAACAAACGCTTGTCCCTGTAGGTAAGCTGAAGAACTTTCTCCTAGAACCTCAAAACGCACAACTGGCCCACGTATATAAATACTCCCACTTTCTACATTTAGCGAGCCTGAGAAAATATCCGATGCATCTCTGACAACAAGACTTCCTGAAGGTAGCAAAAAGTCCTTGTCGGTTCCATAAACTGAGACATCATCCGAGCTAACCATATAGAAACCACCGTCCCAATCCCAATTGCGAACCAATGGTCCTACTCCACCTGTAACAGCGGTTGCGTATCCTCTGTCGGTTATCAGACCTGATAGTGCGAATATGGCGTTGGATTCCGTTACTCTACTCACCAACGTCTCTATAGACTCACTTATGCGGGCGGTCATGAAACTTCCTGTATATGCACTGCCCGTTACATCTACATCAATTAAGCGAAGTCCTGGGTCAATACCAAGGTTATTCGGAAGAAGGTATATGTCACCAGGTAGCTTTAAGTCTGACTTGAAGTTGAGCGGCTCTATAGACAGATGTGGCGACGATTCAGAAGTAATGTAAAGTCCCTTCCGTTGTCCTGGACTCGGCCACGAATAATCGAATTGGTAATAGAATTCTATATCTCCCAACCCAATCAGCATTCCCTCTCTAGGGGCATAAAATACGGTATCAACTACACCAGGAGCCGTAGTATCAAGAAGTTGCCAAGTAACTCGCTGGACTGCCGCAGTAACGGTTGTGACTTCAGCAACCATTTCTCCTATTTCCCGTACTCTTAAAGAATCATTAGATAGACAGGTCGCGTACAATCCTTTTGGGGCATCATAGGTGACAACTAAAGCGGTAGGTAGTGAACGGGATACAGGGGCAGATCCCGCATCTACTGGAAACGCGAAAGTACCCCAACTTTGAGCATTTGATCCAGTTGGAATTGCCATTAAACTCTATCCCAACTTTGTCGGAATGTGATTAAAAACTTATTGATGCTAGTCTTTCCTATGCTTGAACTAATGAACATCTGCCAAATTGCTCTATCTCCTGAGTTGTGCCAAGGATTCCATGTAATCAAACTAACACCAGCATCAAAGTTTCCATCTGCATATGTCCACACATATTCCATATCTCTATAAAAACTACCGGAAGTGTACGCAGCAAAAGTGTTACTTGATTCTTCGTCAGATGGTGAAGGATCGTTGTCTCCGGTTCGTGACCCAAAAACGGCAGTCTCATGCACCTTCGCAAAAGGTTCGGAATAATCGCCCATGCTAGTTCGTAACGCTCCCCAACCAAGTTCATTGTTAACATTTTGAGGGCGAAGTACATAAGAAGTACTTCCCGAACCCAACCCCAAGTCAAACGTTCCACTCGCGTCTCCTTGGGGAGCGAAAATTTTGTACTCATAAACCACTTTCAAAATGTCATTACTGGTTTTATAAACCGTTGTTGAATTTCCAGCCAAATCCTTAAACAGTGACCTATTACATGCTGTACCACCGACGAGCCAACCCAACTCCGTTAAATCACCATTAGCTTCATCTTCCAAAAATATTCTTGTCCTCTTCCTTGAAGAATATTCTCTAGGAGATGATTGAGTTGTATCTGCGTCCTCAAATCCTCCATCATATGTTGTGGAGAGTACTAGACTTTCTAAGGCAACATCAGTGACCGCAGGAGCAGTTGTACCTGTTCCTACCGCAAAGGTAGTATAGATTGTATCTAAGTTGGTTCCCGTCCCGATAAAATCTAAACCCGCGTCAGTTATCAGATTTGGAAACTCCAAATGCTGTTTGATTTTTCCTGTTTTCGCCTCAATCAAATCTACCGTATAACACCCACCCAAACGAACCGATGGTAAATTTACGATAGATTCAGTAACCGGAGAAGTCAATTCAGGAATCCAAATTCTATGTCTTCCCATATCTCTCCTTATGTTAATACCGCTCTATCCCATTTCACACGGAAATTCATTTTTAACTGATCCGCGTTCGTTTTAACGATAGGCGGATCAACAAACAGTTGCCACGCCCATTCACTACCGAAAACATATCCGTCCGTTCTAATAAAAAATCCCGGTATGTTGACATACGGAACTGACGATGCGTCCCAGATAGATTCCAGATCCAGCTGGAATGTTCCCGCAGAATAGGCTTGAACCGTATCAGTATCAGCGACTACGGCGGCTCCAGCGGTATTAAAATCAACTACTGAGCCGGTAGGCGATACAAGGCCAGATGCCGAAACACAAGCACGTGACGAATAATAGTTAAGCATTTCTACGAGGTTTCCGTGGTCGTTTCCCCACGCTCGATTGGCAATAATATTAAGAGCACTAGCCGAAAAAGAATGGGTAGTTGCCGTATGTGTAAGAATAAAACTTCCGGTTACAATATCTAACGGTGGATACATTCTCCAACTATACGTTACTTTGAGTTGGTCATCACTAGTTTTCGTAACAGTGATAGGAGTTCCTGCCCCATCCTTAAATAATGACCGAACAATCATCGTACTTCCAACAGAAGATTGGAACCACCCCAATTCAGTTAAATTTCCATTGCCTTCCCCCTCCAAAAACAATCTAATTCTTTCCTGATACCAATATGGCGCGTCTAATGCATGCGACCCTGTAACATATCCAGAAGTCGCTCCAAATCCACCCGCCGAATTAGTTCTATCTACTTCGGCCCCCAATGTAGTATCCGAAACGTCAGGAACCGTACTATCGGTTCCTACGCCCAAATAGGCGAACAAAGAGGAAATGTTTACACGTGCACCAATAGCGTCCATCCCCGCGTCGGTTATAAGATTTGGAAACTGGTGTCGTTCTTTGATTCTTCCTGTCTTTGCCTCAATTAACTCTACGATGAATTCACCACCGAATTTACAAGTCATTACAGGATTTACAAACTGACCGATTTCGGTTGTCTTGGTAGGTAATTCAGGAATCCATATTCTATTTCTCATATTCTACTCCAAACTTGCGGACCATATAATTGCGCTGCCGCTCACAAATGAATCCTTATCATAAACTGGATGTGCTACTATTATCTCTGACACACTACCAGACGTTATCAGTGCTGAACCTGTCACAAATGAATCTACGTCATAAACTGTATGAGTTATCACAATTGATCTCATACTAGCCGAATCTATGAGTGCCGAACCAGAAACAAATGAATCTACATCATAAACCGATTGAGTTACTACTATCTCTCTCATACTAGATGAGTATATAAGCGACGAACCAGACACAAATGAATCTACGTCATATACAAAATGGTCAATCAACGGATATAATGAACTAGTCAAGTACGATACACTGGCCGTATATTCATCTTCCGAAATCTGTTGAGGATACAAGATCGTTTCCAATTTCTGTGCTCTATACTCTCCCATATCCGATGAACCGGAATCAATATTTCTACGAGTGACATACAACGCCAATCGGTTGTCTCTTAATTTGACTACATCCTCCAAAAACAACTCATACAAAAAGTCTTCTCCTGCAACTAAACTGGATGAGGTTGTTCCAACAAAAACTGCATCTGAGCCTTGAAATCCTCTCTTACCCCACAAGGTTCCCGTTATTGCCCCCGATGCATATCCTTGAAAGGTTCCACTCAATGAACCCGTGAACGAACCAGTGAATGACCCCGTATCCATTGATTCTGTCATAAAGCCGGAAGAGGCTGTAAACGTTCCTGTCCAAGCGCCTGATAACGAACCTGTTGCCCAACCTCTCCAAACCAAATCTCCTTGGAATGAGCCGGTTTCTATTTCTCCGATTGTGCCCGTATATTCTCCATACAACCAATCCACATACTCAAGGAAACTGACTTCTGTAAGAGGGACAGGATATTCAATTGCGTAATTGTCTCTCTGTTGACGATAGTAAACTTGCTGACTTGAGAACGTTCCGGGCAATGAACCCGTCGTAGGTTCAAAATAAACAGCGTCGTATCCAACGTAATCGGACGTAGCGGGATGTAACCTAAACGTTCTAATGTAGGTTCCCGATGGTGGATTGATAAATTGAGTATCTTTGGTCACCACTCCCGGCGTACCATCATATATAAAACTCTTCTGATCAATCAATATCCCACCGGAATTGTACGCCGAAACAGTATTACCTGCATAATCTGGGTCTACTATAGTCACACCAAGACTAGCGACACCCGGCGGATTAAACGATCCAGTAATTCCTATAGATGGTCCAGTATCCGGCTGGCTTGTGAATTTTCCCTCCTCACGAATAGCGGGATCTGAAACATGATATGGAGCCAATGATAATGTAGTTAAACCATCTTGATAACTTGAACTAAAATCTCCAGATATTCCACTTCCTGTTGCCTCAATATATCCACCAATTCCCCAACCCCCAGAATTCATTTCGCTTGTAATACTCTTTACATAGAAAAGAACCACATCACTATCTGCGACATCTTCAGGTGCATCTAACATCACTCGCGGCGAACTTCCCGTGGCTATTCCTGAAAAGGTGAATGCACTGAGAGGTGTTGAATATCTATAAAACCACACTTGCGATTGAGAAAGCTCATTAACGATATCTTGTCGTTCTGCCGACACAGTAGGTCTTGCTGATTGGTCAAACGATAAGTCTATTTCATCAATAGTGCTACCGGAATATTCAAACAACACCAATCCGGTTCGCCAATCATCACCCGTGTCATTTTCTCGGGAAAGAATTACCGATCCGGTCAATGTACTATCGTTGTAAGAATTCTGAACCATCCATGCTTTCGCAACAGAACCGGATGCCGTTGAACCTGTTTCAACCGGGCCGAACGCTAGAGCGGTTTGATAATCTAATGACAACGAATCTGGACGTGCTGTGATAGAAGTACCTGATAACGCAACATCGGAAGTGTATGCTGCTGTTACTTCACCCCCACCAAAGTCATACGAAGCTATAGTACCAGACGAAGCCCACTCCGCCTGAAGTTCTCTCATAGCCGTTGGTAATAATGAACAAGTGACTTCGGCCATTAATATGTGCCCCCATCAACCAAGATTGGAGCATCTACGTCCAACTCGTAGGTTGCTCCCCCCGCACGGACGCTGACTGCACTACTTGCCGTGTTGACATATAAAGTTCCGTCTATGGGAATCGGTGACAGAGACGCCGAATCTATGGAACCTGTTTTAACACTCATAATCGCGTTACCAAGTAATGATGCAGTTACGTTGGAACCACTAATGTCAAAGGATGCAGTTGGTCCATAGAGTGTTACACTTCCACTATAGACATTGACCGACCCTGTAAGAATTGACAAATCTCCACGTTCAATAGTCAATGCTCCACTCGGAACCAACAATCCCACCGAACCGGATACTGCAATCGTATCGGCATCGGGCATGAAAAATCCGCCGTCCCATGTGGCGTTCTTAATGAGTGCTCCACTCACCTCTGCTGTATTGACGGTCACGAAAAACCCATTTACAACAACAGCGTTAGCACCAATCACCAAATCTGTTGGCGCATCCGAAGTGGTGAATCTACTAGCGACTTGGACAATCGTTTCTCCCTCACGGGACAAGACAAATCTTTGAGCTGAAGCCGATACCTCGCCAACCCACTGTTCAGCGATAAACAAATTTGGGTCACCTGTGCTACCACTTTCCGCATACCAAATGTCACCCGGAAACAAAAAATCTGGGCTACCGCTTCGTGGTTGTAACGATATCTGGGGAGAGCCACTTACCGCTTGAAGAAATACACCCTGACGTTGTGCCGACGCAGATGTTTCCGCAAAGTAAAATGCGGGCCCAACGGGTCCTCCAAATCCTGTGATCGCAATATGTAGATCAGCCATTAATACTCATCACTCCGAACAGTTGTCACTGCCAAACTCACCACAACATACAGTGTATCATATCCATCCGGTCTACCCTCTGGAATATGAATCGGATATGATATGAATGGGTCAGGTGAAAAACTACCCGTTTGCGTAACCCAGAAATTAGCATCATCGGAAACTGTTTGCACAGTACGCGTTCCACCCAAATCCAGAACCTTCGTTCCTAATCCCGGATCACTACCAGACGAATAGCCCACCCAACTTGTATCAACCACCAATTCCATTTCGGTTACAGTATACGCGGAACTGGTTAAGAGTAATTCGTCAATATCCACAACCATATTCCCGTACAACGTATTATTCCAAACCATTACATTGGATGGCATCTCAATAGTTCCGGAAGATGAAATTATCGTAGACACCGTAGACGATGCCATTGGATCAAATGATGCCGTGATTCCAGAAATGATTAACGGCGATTCTTCCGGTATCGTTCTTGGGATTGATCCTCGCGTATACTTACCCATTCTCGCTATCTGTTCTGCCGACGCAAACTGCTCGGTTGTGGATGACTCTACCTCACCAGCAGTAACTGCTTTCTTACCTTGGATATCATAGAAATCTAAATTCAGTCCACGAATTCTATGGAAAAAATCATCCGTTGGAAGTCTTGGAAGTAAACTCAAGATGTCCGTAAAC
>Ga0307928_10004195_pt1 | contig 10949 bp, 19 predicted proteins | sample AceLakmetagen232_FD_201815 | JGI IMG/M metagenome (GOLD analysis project Ga0307928, IMG submission 201815) | Saline water microbial communities from Ace Lake, Antarctica - #232 | ecosystem: Environmental > Aquatic > Non-marine Saline and Alkaline > Saline | place: Antarctica: Ace Lake...
AAAAGCAACATATCTATCCTCATTTATAGTAATTACACCGTTTCCATTAGTTCTATATGTAATTCCATGAGCATCTGTTATCTTGTTAAAATCCCATGTTACTTCTTCAGGAGGCATAAGTGAATAGGACAAACCTGCAGGTATTATAAATGCTATTATAAATATTAAACTTATGTTTTTCCACTTCCACATGGTTTCACCCGCTACTTACTTCTTCTCTTCTTATATTTTTTAAATTTCCATTTACAGAACGGACATTGCTTTGGGTCCGCTTTCCCATGTGTTATAAACACTTTATCATGCTTATAACAATATACTCTCCACCTATACTTCTTTCTATTCTTTTTACTATAGTGAAATTTTTCTATATCATGAGTTTCATAATCTCCTGCTGTAAATTTCTTTTTAATCATTCTAAACACCTTCCGTGTAGATAGAACTAAGTAAAGTATGTGCCCTAATCGGGCTGATTTACTACAGTTCTCATCTTACCCGACCTCAGCTATTATTTATGTTGATATAAATGGACCTACTATCACATTTACTTTGTCATATGTGAATACAGGCATTTCCTTATTGATTATCATATGTGAAAACGCTGTTGCTTCTCTTGAAATTCTCCTTCCATATATGTCTTTCAATGCTAAATTTGTTCTTACATATACTTCCAAAGCAAAATCTCCATCTGCAAAATCACTGGTATAAATCTCTAAGTCAGCTTTTGTTATTGTTATTTCTCCTAGTTTTGTTGTATGCCCACTGTCAGAAACAGATGGTAACTCAATCAATACACCATCAGGTGGTGCTCCACTGTATGTTTTCTTCAACTTGTCTCTAACTGATATTTCTACAACTCCATCTTGTATAAATTCACTGATTTCTCCATCGTATTCTGGTGTTGCGTCAATCGTGTACTTTATTGAAGCAATACTGGCTCCCGTAGGACTTATGTAACTAACTGTTTTCATACCAAATATCTTGCTCCAAAACGATTCTTCCAACACATGGACATTTCCATCTTCATCTGTTATTTCTATTTCCATGCTTAAAGTATTTTTACTGAATGCCATTTTGTATAGCATTGTTGCTGCTAATACTGTTCCTGCTACTAACACTAATATAGCTAAGGTTGTTAAAACTATTTTTAAATTCATTTTCCTTTAACACCTTTCCTTTTACTTCTTTTATGTTTAAATTTATCATCGGCTTCATCTCTAGCCGCTTCATGAGTATAACCGTGGTCTCTCCTTAATGACCAATATTCTCTTTGCCATCCTGATTGTGCCATTTTCATTACCTTGTAATCCTTTTGAACATTGGTATGAACTTGAATATTATAGCAGCCACAACCAATATCACACCCCACATTGCTATTTCATTTATAAGGTTAGGTAACCACTTAACCATATTATATGTAACAGCATAGGTACCTATAAACAATCCTAATGAAGCTAACACAATTAACCAAAATGTTATTTTTTTCTTTACCATTTACTTCACTTTCTCCCTATAAGCATTGATGCTAATGTAAGTAATAATAATCCTCCACCTGATATTACTAACAACCAAAGTATACCAACTCCTCCAGCTGCTATACCGAATATTTGTAAAATCTTTGTCAAAACTGATGTATTTGTATACCACATGTAAATTCCATAAATTATTGCTCCTAGTATGAAACCAATTATCAAGTATATTATTGCCCATCCCCAATTCTTTTTGATTCCAAACCCAGCTAATCCTAACAATACACCTAATATAGGCATAATTAACATCATATTATTCCATATGAATTTACCTTCACAATCTGAGCAGTTATCGGCTGTTTCACCAATATCTGTTTCACATATACCATTCAAATTACAGTCACCATGTCCTTCACAATTTGCTTTACATGTGTGGTCAGGACAACATAATAAATCTCCTGAACATTCTCTATCAAAATAATTAGGTTCTTCTACACAGCACTGATAAGGACATGTTTTCCTATGTTCTACACTTTCCTTACATGTGTAATCTATATCACATAAATATCCAGTAGGACAATTATTATCATAACAACATTCTATATCTCTTATTGTTTGGAATTTACATACTCCACCTGAGCATACAGGTATTTTTAACTCTGTTGTTGTCCAATCACAAATTTGTTGTGTACCACAATCATAATCATTTTTACATTCCGCTTCCTCTTGAGCTACACATGTGAATGTATCAGGGTCACAGAAAGAATTTTGACCACAAACTGGTGTTCCTGGGCAACATTGAACTATTTGTGACTTTATAACTCCACATCTTGTTCCATATGAATATATTTCATTATCCTCTTGCCATCCTTCCTCATTAGGGAATGTCAATATATCCTTATCTGAAGGAGCTGAGCCCCATTCTTTACATCCATAAACTTGTAATAAACCTGAGTTACATTCTGCGGTTCCATCTAAGTAAGGATGTCCTGTACACTCACTGTCAGATGTACATTCTTCTGAATGATAACCACAAACATGTCTTGACTTATAAGCTAACATACATTGAGTATCTGGTACGGTATATGATATTTGTTCATCTGTAACTTCCTTAATTAATTGACCATTAATATTATATACACTCTTATCCACTACAAAGGTACATCCATCAGCACCTTGAACTGATATACCTACAATTCCCGTGTCACTGTGACCACATGAAGCATCTCCACACCATTTCAATGATTCTTTATAAACTCTCATTCTAAAGGTTGAAGTCATTTTGATTTTAGTATTTCTTGGTTGGAATAAATATGTTCCTGGTTCAACCGAACCCGACCAACCCTTCGAAACAGTATTATCATAATTTGGTGTTACTTCATTACAAGCATAACCACATATATTATTAAATATACCTTCACAATCATACTTAAAATTAGTTGCTGTTTTTGTTATAGCCATATTTTCTGGTGATACCAAAGCAGACCCACTTGTCTGACCAGTGTAATCTATTTCACATCTGATAGCATCTGTAGGACATCTATACCAACTACCTGGTTGATTATTTTCAACAGTTAGAACAACATCTTCGTCTAATCTCCAACCACAACATACCCATTCATAATCATCACAAAATATAGCATCTTTGCCTGCTACAATAGAAAGAAGTTTAGTCCCACCAAAATACAACCCAACACTAGTAACACCTATAATTAAAACTAACAAACCTATTATTCCTATTTTTCCAAATCCTTTTTTCATATCTATCACTAAGTAAACTTATATTTTCAGTGTTAATTTACTTAACTTGTTGAAAAATTCCATGTTACAGTTATTTCGTCTGATGTTTGTAATGTTCCCTGTGTAAAATTTGCTGCACATAACATTACTCCTGGTGATGTATCATTAAACATACCTGAAGCGTTTACAACTACTCCATCACATGTTGATGTGAATGTTTTAACCATACTCCAATTTCCAGTTGCCAATGCCGCATATGTTGCTGTCGCTCTTGTCATACCACAAGCGTCCCATTCCTTTTCTAATGCTGTGTCGCCTGCTGCTGGTACTCCTGTATCATTACCTATACCTATGTAATTGTAATCAGCGGTAAAACCACCAACTCCAATGAAGTCTCTAATTGCATTTTTACCAACGTTTGTCAAAACATTGTGTCTACAACCTAAATCCTCTTTAGAACCATCGGCACGTGTAATATATACACATTGGTTACCGTCTAATGTTACTCCTTGTGGAATGTTATCTCTTGGGCTTCCATATTGCATTCCTATTCCTATAGCCAGACCCAATACCATTAAACATGGAAGTAATATCTTATATTTCATAACAAATAATTGAATTTACCAGTATAAATATGTTACATATTTAATAAAAATAGAAAGAAAGAAAAAAACTGCCATTTTCCTCTGTTGATAATTTATTTGACTTTACTCAAACGCTAATGTAATTGCTTGAACTGTGTATACTGCTGTCCTTGAACTGTCGTCACCATGTGATGCTAACAACATTCCTGGAGCTTCTGTGGTTTTCAACTTATAACCTTCCGTATACATTCTAACTACTACATCGTCATCTGCGTCTACTGCTGAAAGGGTAGTACCCGTAATTCTTAGTTTACCTTCAAATGCACGTGGTAATACTACTGGTGTTCCATCTCTGTTTTCAATTGAATAACAAAACTCCGACCCATCATTACTTATTTTTGTAGGACAATCAACATCAACCACTTCTTTACCTACTCCTCTGAAAGAGTATGCTATTTGTGGCTCTTGCCAATCTTCTGAAGTTTGTATATCTACACCAATTAAGGTTCTACCTAATGAATCACCAAACTGACTGTCTGATGCTGCTGTCGCATTTGTTTTCATTGATATTGAATAATCAAATCCTCCATTTGCTGCTACTGTCCAACCTCCACTGTCTCCAGTGGAATTTCCTGTAGTTGAGTATGCTGTTGCTCCTGTGGCAATCCAATTACCTGCTGTTGTTTCGGCTGCTGTATAGACATATCCTTTGTTCTCTTCATCATATACTCTGAACAACAATCCGCCTTGAGCTGAACCGTCCATTATTACTTTTGAACTTGTTTGGTCTTGGAACCATTCTTCAGCAACTGAAACCGTTGCTCCATCTGAAGCTGGTACAATTACTGTATACCATTTGTCACAGTCTAAATCTATTCCTGAATTGACAACCGGCAAACCTGTATTAACCAATGTAAATGATGTTACATAATCATCAGCTGGTATATTTAGGTCTCCTGCTAATCGTCCTTCAAAAACATATGCTGTTCCTGTTAGGTATTCTGTTCCTGTTTCATTGTTTATATTTCTGACCGCCAATCTAACCTCAGGGTTACTTGGACCATCACTGATACATCCACTTAGTTCACCTGATGGTGTTAAACCATCTGATGGTGGAATACATCTACCGTTATCCCATGCGTAACCTGTCTTTGCAAGACAAGTTTCCATCTCTGTTTTACTTATATCAACAGAAAGGAATTTATTATATACAAAAGCTAATCCTGATATTACTCCGACTGTTGATAATACAACCAGAATAACCAGTGCTCCTGCACCTAATCCTTTTCTGCTTAACATTTTAATCAATAATACTTTTGTTTTGTAAGATATATCAATATGGTGTAAACCAGTTATACCTATATCCGTGGTGTTAGTTTAGGAATAACTTGTGTTTTTCCACTCAAAATCCTATCATACATGATTTTTGTGGGTAGTTCAGCACATAAAAATTGTTCAATCATCTTATGATTTACTTTGAATGATTGACAATGAAATTCCCTGTCACCACCTTTAATATCCCTTATAACTGTTTTTGTACCAGCGTTCATGAGCATACCTTCATCCTGCAACCATTTGTTTAAAGGATTATAGTTGAAGTTTATGTTTATAAGTTCAGATAACTCAGGTATTGTGTATTTTACATCATTATTAACCTTAAGTAACGCTAACAAAGACATTATTTTGGTTTTAACATCTATTTCTGTGACCATCTCTTCACCCACAGTTGCATGAGAGGTTCATTTAGAAAATATTCATCTAGTTTTTTGTGGTCTATTTTATGTATCTTTCTATAAGAAACTCTGTGTTCCAATTTTACTGTCTTGTTCTTACCTGTATATATAATAATACCCTTATCTTCCAAATCTCTCTTGAATTGATACAAATGTCCCAGTTTAATACCTATGTCTTTACTGATTTCAGCCAACGTACCTTCTTTTGCTTTATACATGTTTATTAGGAATACCATATCCCTATCAAATTTTAATTTCATATTATTTATTTTGTTTTATAAGTATTAATAATTATTATATTTATAAATTTAGAATGAGTTTAATCAGTTTAAGTTAAACTAATGTTTAAAACCTAACATAAAATCTAATTAACAAACAAATATGGTGTGTAAGTACTCTCAAACCTAATCACTTAAATCACTTAGTTCCAAAATAAGTGATTTTTACTCAGTACACTAACAACTATGATGTTTTAAGATGTGTTTCCTCAAATCACTTATCTCTTAACCTTACATATAAAAATATTAAAAAGTAATACATATTTTTATATATAACCAATTAAGTGATAAGTGATTCTCAATTTTCTATGTTTCCCTATACTTACACACCTATCAGTGGGTTCAAATCCCACAAAACCCATTTAAGTGTGTTAAGTGATAGTTTATTTAATATATTAAATAAGAACCAAAAGGTATTAATACTAGTGATGTTAATATTATATTAAGGATTAAAATGATAAGAAAAGTATTAAAGCTAAACGATTCAAAAATGATAGTAATTCCTAAACCTGTATGTGATGAGGAAGGTATTGAATTTGGAGATTTGCTTAGGGTTAATATAATTAAAGTAATTAAAGGTGAAATGAATGGAGAAGAACGAGATAATGGAATTTCTGAGAAAGAGGGTTCAGATAAAGCTTAAAAGCACAAACAATTACACTGAACCGTGTATATTAAATAATATATTACCTGATGGTGTTGATACAAGCATAGGTGTCATTCCATTGAGTGATATAATGAATATAGAATTAGACAATCCTACTGACGGTAAAATAAAAATGATGGGATTGGGATACACGAGGTGAATGAAAATGAGTTGGAAAGATGGAGATATGGTAAAAATAGAAAGGACGGTTCCTAAAACCAAAATACCTTTGTATTATACAGGCAGAGTGGTACACGACAATGATGTAGCCATAACAATTATAGATAAGTTTGGAGAGAAAAAACAATTTCCACACTGTCAATGTGTGGTAGAGGAGGTGAATTAGATGTGGGAAGAAGATTACAATGATAATTATATTAAGTATGCAGGTTTACGTGGGTCAGTTGGGTTTGGAGCAGAGTTGTCTAGTAAATGGACAGGTACTTTTAATAAATTGAGTATAAGAAATACATCATACGCATTGATGGTATTAGAATCATTGGTAGGACAAATAGCTTCAACTGCAGGAGTAAAAATAGTATGGACACATGCCAAAAAAATGGGAAACAGAGACTCAAGAATTCACCCGTTTTATATTGCGGATTCAGGTTCAGGTAAATCTGTAGCAGTCGCATTGATAAGGAGAGTTTGTGTGTTATTAGGAATTCCTTTTCATAAAACAGAACTGGAAGTAAAAGATAGTGAAATGGTAGGAACAGATGAAGATGTGATAGTAGGTAAAATCAGAAAAAAACAATGGAAAAAAGGATGGATTTCACTATTTGATGAAGGAGGAATTGTGGTATGGGACGAAGCACAAACTCTGATACTAGCAGGAGAAAAATCATACAACACAATGATGCCTAACTATGTCATGTCAATAATGGAACCTATAGACTCTCCCGGTAACATGATAGAAAAGAAGATGAAATCTTTAACAACATCATTTACCTGTTTTCCAAAATGTTCAATAATATTTTTGTGCCACCACCTTAAAGAACAAGGAAGTATAAAGAAATTACTGGAGAAAGGTTTTTTACAAAGAACAACGCCACTTTATAGGGAGTTGGTGGATGATGAATGGAATAAATTAGAAATAGGAATAAATGAGTCTATAATCAAGTCACATCAGATGACAAACGAGGAAGCAGAGAAAGAAGTTAATAAATATGAAGATGAGATATTGAATATAGTAAAAGACCTCAAGGAAATAAAGACATGGTTGAAGTTACAAAAGACAATAGGAGGAGATATAAGAATGAAAATATCACCAGAGGCACAACAAGCGTCAAAGACTTTATTTATAGAAAAGTTGAATAATACAATTCCAAACCGTGGTTCAACTGTGTTTAACAGTTTCAGAGCAAGAACTTTGGTGCAGATGTGGACAAGAGCATTCATAAGAGCTATAATGGATAAGAGATTGGTAGTTGAGAAAAGAGATATAGACTACGCAAGCTTTGTGACTTTGGGTCCTAATGGTTCTTTAACAACTATAATAGAAGGAATATACAAATCAAAAGATTATGCAGAGGGAAAAACACCAGAGATGATAAGATGGTATGAGTTCTTAAGAAATAAAACAAAACTAACATCCAGGATGATTAGAGACAAAGATGGAGGATACTTTACAGGGTCAGTTAAAGAGATATTGGAGAAGTTTTTCAAAGTATCTACCTCAACTGTTGAAGGAACACTAAGATATTGGAAAAGTAAAGGTATAATAGTAACAGAAGGAGAAGGACGTGCTACAAAGTATTATTTCTAAAGAAATAATCTTTAAAAGATTGGAACAAAGATAGAAATAGTCATATTAAAACCCAACTCGAAGGCATGGATTTATAACACTGTTATATTTAAACCAGTTTTCCGGTAAAGACTTCTGGAAACCCATGATATCCCATGCACAGTGTTGCGTGATACGTTCTTTCATTAAGTTCTAAACCTGATTTAACGATACTTCTTCGCAATAAGTCAACCCAATCTTCATGATTCTTTGGTATATCCTCATACCTTAATCTCATCTTTAAAATGGGTCGCCTGACAGGCCACGCTCCTATGTTGTTTAATTCTTTTCCCTCTTTCATGGGAAACCTTTGTACTACCAATATAGTATGTAATTTCATTCTTTCACCTCTTTATTACAGATTCCTTTGATATTGCCCACCTTCCGTATACTCTTTTCGTGAATTGTGGGTTTGAATGTCCCATATAAGTAGATACTTTAATTATAGGATGTCCTTCAATTAATAACTTGGTACATGCTGAATGTCTAAACCAATGGGGTGTTACCAATGTTTTTACATTTACCATTCTTATTCCTCCTTTCCTACACAGTTCTTTTACCTTGTTGTATATATAATAATACCCAAACCCGGTGAAGTTAATTTTTTTAAGCAACTCTAATGTATCTTGACTTATAGAAACATACCTATGACCAGCATCTGTTTTGGGTAGTACATTCATGTTCTTGTTCAAGTATGTTTTGTTTATATGTATATTACCATTTGACATATCTATATCTTCAAGAGTTAATGCTGCCAATTCTCCAATCCTACATCCTGTATCTAATAGAAACTTTACTAAAAGTCTTTCATAATCACTTGAGCACATTCTATTTAATATATTAAATTCCTTTTCAGTAAGTAATTTTTTCTCAACGTCTTCCATCTGAAGAACACTCTTTTTGTTTATTATTATTCCTAAGTTCTTTCTAGTTAGTTTATTATAAACATTGTTGATTGTTTCTGCACATTTATATTTTTTTGTACTATTGTACTTGAGTTCTAAATAAGTAAGATATGATTTAACTGCAGTAAGTCTATTTGATTTTGTTTTGTTATTAAGTATATAATCACGCAACATATGATATAGTTCCATATGATTTTTTGAAAATATTTTAAATATTTTCGGTAAACCGGTGGACCCAAATAACATGCTCATGTATGTCCTTCTAGTACGAAAACTCATACCTTTCTCAACTAAATACTCTTCATATGAGTCTTGTTCCATATAATTATTTACTAACATATTATTCATGTTACATATATGTTTCTACTTATTTATACCTTTTAGGATGATAAAACCACTGTTTTGGTCATATAAAACAGGAAAATAGCAACAGGGCTGAGATGCAAAAGTATTAATACTAGTATACCATATTATATAATATAGTATAATATAATATTTGATAAGAGGCGAAATCAATGGTTTTAGAAAAACGAGACAAGTTAAAGACCTTAAAACAACAGGTTCTTAAACAAATAATGAAGCATAAGAATGACCCAGAGGGTGTGTGGGTATATAAAATATGTAGTGAGATGTTCAGTAAGGACAAAATAACCAGTTCTGAATGGAATACCAAACAAACATATATCTCAAGTATATTTAAACAGTTAATGAATGAAGGAAGGATAGAGTTTGTTCAAAATATTAAGGTTGAAGGGTTAGCAATACCCAAAAAGATATACAAGGTGGTTTAAATGGATATAATACCTATTGAAAAAATAGACTGTGAAGGAGTATATATTTTATATAACGGGTCCAAAAAAATAATTTATATAGGACAAGCACAAAATATGTTAGAAAGGATAGCTACACATTTTAAAATATTTAAAAGGTTAGGACGTGACCCAATTAAGTTTATATCATACATACCTACTAAATCGCAGGAAGAGAGAAACAGTTTAGAGTTTAAATTAATTGATAAGCACAAACCAAAATATTGTTTAAGAAATTGTGTTCATAGAATGAGGTGAGATGAATGAGTAGATTTAAATATGTGTCAGGAAATAAACATGTTCAAAAGGAAATAGCATACCAATTGAAAAGAATTGCTGACTGTATGAAAAGAAACAAAAACAATGTAGGTAAACCTTGGTCACAAGACCCACAGTTGTTATTGAATTGGATGAAAGAAAATAAAATAAAAGGTCCGGTAATAGACATTACTGAACTTTGGACCAAGCACAGAAACATTAAAATGAAAACTAAAAAGGAACAACACAACGAATATACAAAAGTAGCATGCAGGATAAAGAAATTTGATGCGCTAGGACTTGTTAAACATAAAGTAGTTAAGTCAAGTAAAGGTCTTGGTAAAAAGAAAATTTGGTGGGTTAAATGAGTATGGGATTAGGAATACATTACAGTAATATATATATTGGTGGAGTAGTTATCATCATTATATTGACTGTTATTGGGTTTAGAATGAGAAAACTACATATGACTAAGGACCTTGAAGATACTAAAGAGGAGTGAAGATGTTTAGAAATGAAACTAAGTCAATGTATCACATACTAGTGTTACACCTGTATTTGCCTATAGGTTGATTTGTTTCACTAAAAGAGACCACGAGTTCAAAACCCTACGGAATTGCGACTCAAAACAGCTTTTCAGGTGGTGTAAATGAGAAATCAGCACACACGGTGAATATAATGGATATTATAGAAAAATTGATGTTTGTTATAGTGATGGGAGCATGTTTTTATCTTGCTTACAAC
>Ga0307928_10004196_pt1 | contig 10947 bp, 8 predicted proteins | sample AceLakmetagen232_FD_201815 | JGI IMG/M metagenome (GOLD analysis project Ga0307928, IMG submission 201815) | Saline water microbial communities from Ace Lake, Antarctica - #232 | ecosystem: Environmental > Aquatic > Non-marine Saline and Alkaline > Saline | place: Antarctica: Ace Lake...
ATAAATGGAACGATGACAGCTTATGAGATTTATAAGAAATTGGTTTTATAGATTGCAGATTTGTACGTGGGAATTGTTATTTTAAGGTATTTATTTAAAAGTTCGAATCCTAGTCCCCCAGCCACAATAAAACTTCCCCCATTATTAGAAAAATTTTTACGCGCGACGCAGAGCGTCGCCCATTGTTTTGAAGGGATTTCTTTAACTTTTTTATTTCGTAAAGTCAGGTTCGAGCCGAAGATTTTTTGGAGGGACGATTTTTTGGAGGGGAGGTCGTCGATTTTTGCTATTTTGTTAAGTAATGAGGCGTCTTTTATCCACTCTCGCATAGGTTCGAGCCAAACGCCTGACCCCTTTTCCAATTTGGCGATTTGTTCCTCAACCGACTTTTTTTCAGACATAAGTCCTCGTCTCTTGGCGAGGTAAGTTTCTCGGTCTATATCCTGCTCAATGTAAAGATCGGTAAGGCGATCAAGTTTGCGATTAAAGTCGTTGACTTGTTCCCGCAAGCTAAGGACGGAGGTAGCCGTTGCGCAAGAGGCCTTTTTCTCGTCCTCATCGGCCATTTTCAATAACTCTTGTGTCCAATCTTCCGGCATTGCGTAGCGAGTAAGGATTTCAGAAAGCTCGGTGGTGAGAGTTTCTTCTCTCACATAAGGTTGCGAACAGCGACCTTTTTTCTTGGTACAGCGATAGTAAATATGACCTTTCTGTTTCTCTGCGGTTATTCCCATTCCGCATTCGCCACATTTGAGGAGGCCACAAAAGGCCTTTGGTTCTTTTTCGGTTGTCTGCGGGTGTCCGCGTCGGGCAAGGACAATCTGAACTTTATCAAAAAGGTGCTTGTCTATGAGTGGTGTGTGCTTGCCTTCATACATTTCACCGCCATAGCGGAAATGTCCGTAGTAAAAAGGATTGACGAGAATGAATCTTACTCGATCTTTGTGTATGGGGTTGTCGTGCAAACTTCGCACGCCGTTTTTGAATAGAAAGCGAGCGATATCTTCAAGGCGGGAGTTTCCCTGTGCGTAAAGCTCAAAGACGGCTTTTATGGTTTTGGACTTCTTCCGATCAACTATAATGGTTTTATTTCTCGTGTCGTTGATATAGCCGACTGGAGCTGTGCCGGGAAAATGTCCAAGCTTTGCCTTGTATCGCAGTCCTCGGCTCGTGTTGACACTTAGGTCGCGTATAAACTGATTTGCCATGCCAAACTCAACGGACATCATTAGGACATTATCGGCAGGGAGAAAACTGCGGTCGTGTGTCCGTATGCGTTGAATAATGTTTTGCTGTAAGAGCCAACTGATTTGTCCGCCGTCCACCGGATTGCGAGCGAGGCGATCAATCTTCCAACAGATGATTCCTTGCGCTTCGCCTTTTTTAATCAAAGCAAGCATTTCGTTAAAAACAGGTCGACCCGGCTTCTTGGCCGATTGCCGTTCAACAAACTCTTGGGTGATAATTAAATCCTCGTCTTTTGCTAACGCCCGCAATACAGCAAGTTGATCATCAATAGACCGGACTTGCTTGTCTTCAACGTCGGTTGATTTGCGAGCGTAAAGAAAATATTTAATCATAGAAAAATTATATTTAGGTTGCCAAAACGCTTATTATTTTATATACTAAACACAAGCTAAGTTTAGTATAGTAAAACTTTACTATAATGTCAAAAGAATTATCAACCATTGCAAAGAATATAAAAAAATACCGAGCTAAGCTCGGTATTTCCCAAGACAAGCTCTCAAAGCTTGCCGGTATTACTTTGCATACGATTACAAAAATAGAATCAGGCGTAACATCCGACCCTCGAATCGAAACAGTGAAGAAAATAGCTAGTGGCTTAGGTGTTAGTGTTGATGATTTATTGAGATAAAACTATGGATAAAATTAATTTAACTGAAAATGAAAAACGAGATATTATTAAGTATCTTGAATCTGGAAAACCACTTCCTGAAAAATTTCGTTTTTTACTTTTCGCGGATAAAAAAGAAGTTGAGCTGGTGTGGAATGGTAAAACTTCTGAAGTGTCAAATATTGTCCTACCCTTTCAAACGATTGAGGTGGTGGACGAGCCGAGAGCAGAAAATACGAAAGATACAAAGAAACAAGTCCAGCGAATGCTTTTTGATTTTGATGATAGGGGCAGGCAGATTGCCGGCTGGACAAACAAACTTATTTGGGGAGACAACAAACTTATTTTATCCAGTTTAAAAAGTGGTGTTCTGCGTGAAGAAATAGAAAAAGAAGGCGGTTTAAAACTTATTTATATTGATCCGCCGTTTGATGTTGGTGCTGATTTTTCCATGAAAGTAGAAATCGGCGACGATGAGCTAACAAAAAAGCCGAATGTTTTAGAGGAATTAGCCTATCGCGATACATGGGGTAAGGGAGCAGATAGTTTTATCGCCATGATTTATGAACGACTAAGTTTGATGAAAGATTTGCTGGCTGATGACGGCAGTATTTATGTGCATTGTGATTGGCGCGTTAGTGGATATATGAGACTGGTATTAGAAGAAGTGTTTAATAAAAGTAATTTTAAGAACGAGATTATTTGGCAAGGTGCAGTCGGCGATACATCTGCAAAGAATAAAAAATTTATAAAATCACACGATACAATTTTTTTCTATACCAAAAATGAAAAAGATTTTATTTGGAACGATGTGTTTCAAGAATTTAGTGAGGCTAGCAATATTTTATATAAGCATAAGGACAATAATGGAATTTACAGGCTTGCCCCCATAGATAACCCTGGTGGCGGTGGCTATGTTTATGAATTAGGGTTTGGAGAGAAAATGCCTGCAAATGGATACCGAATGCCGAAAGAAACAGCATTAAAATGGTTGGAACAAGGAATTTTGGATGTAAAAGAAGGTAGAGTTCCTGGAAAAAAATTATACAAAAATGATAAAGGAGTTAGATGTAAAGATGTCTGGACTGATATTAAATCACTACAAGGATCAGAATATTTGGGTTACTCAACTCAAAAACCCGAAGATTTATTAAAACGAATAATCAATGCTTCCTCAAATAAAGATGATCTAGTGGCAGACTTTTTCTGCGGAAGTGGAACGACGCTTGCGGTGGCCGAAAAACTTGGAAGAAAATGGATTGGTTCTGATCTTGGAAAATTTTCTATCCACACAACGCGAAAAAGAATGATCGGTGCGCAAAGAGAAATGAAAAAATCCGGAACAGATTTTCGCGCATTTGAAATACTGAATCTTGGGAAATACGAACGTCAGCACTATATTGGTGTCAATCCTGATTTGCGTGAAGAACAAAAGCAAAAACAGCTTGCTAAAAAAGAAACTGATTTTGTAAAGCTGATTGTTAAAGCGTATAAAGCCGAGGCAATAAATAATTTCAAAACTTTTGTCGCTAAAAAATCAGGTCGATTGGTAGCCATTGGTCCAATAAACACCCCCGCTTCGCGTTTACTTGTAGAAGAAGTTATCAAAGAGTGTATTGAAAAACAGATTACCAAAGTTGATATTCTTTCTTTTGAGTATGAGATGGGGCTGTTTCCAAAAATTCAGGAAGAAGCCAAGGCAAAAGGTATTGACTTGGCGCTTAAACATATTCCACGAGAAGTTTTTGACAAACGAGCGATTGAGAAAAATCAAATTCAATTCCATGATGTAAGCTATATTGAAGTAAAACCGCAGATTAAACCTGCTGGCAAGAGAACGCCTGGAGTGGTGGCAATAGAGCTGACTGATTTCTCCGTCTATTACAATCAGGATATTGTTGACAACGTCATTGCTATCCTTAAAAAAGGCGCGAATAAAGTTTTAGTTGAACAAGGCAATATCATTAAAATTTCAAAAGACAAAGACGGTATTATTAAACGAGAAGTTTTGACTAAAAAATGGACGGATTGGATTGACTATTGGGCAGTTGATTTTGATTTTGAAAGCAAAAAAGAACTTGTTCGTGTAAAAAAAGAAGACGGAAAAATTGAGGAAGCGTGGACAGGAAATTATATTTTTGAGAATGAATGGCAGTCTTTTCGGACCAAAAAAGACCGCTCCATTGAACTGAAAAGCGTTTCCCGCGAATGCGAAAAAGGACGGCGTAAAATTGCTGTCAAAGTTGTTGATATTTTTGGCAACGACACAATGAAAGTAATAGAGGTTAATATTTAAAATTATGGCATTACATAAAAATTTTCCAAAATCACCGCACGCAATACTTGATCCAAAAATCCGTTGGTTTCCGGCTGATGAAGCATTGCGGGAAAAAGGGTATGAAAAATTGCTTCCGCCTCTTGTCCATACATTACGCCAAGAAGTAAAAAAATGGCGGGATAGTAATTATGAAGGCGTGAGCGATACTTCTCGCGCGCTTCTTTCGTGGTGGTTCCAAACCGAACACCCAATAGAAACCATAGACGGAATGGTTAATTTTCAATACTACTTTGCGCAAAGAGAAGCGATTGAAACAATAATTTACTTGTATGAAGTTGTAGGAGTGAAAGACAAATATGATTTAATCCGCTATGACAGCTCGGGTGCGATTTCTTCGAGTATGTTTCCAGAGGATTGGCTCAGATTGGTGATTAAAATGGCAACAGGCACCGGCAAAACAAAAGTGATGAGCTTGCTCATAGCTTGGAGTTATTTTCATAAAATGTATGAAGAAGACTCAAAGCTTTCAAGAAATTTTTTACTGATTACTCCAAATATTATTGTGCTAGACCGTATTAAATCAGACTTTGAAGGTTTAAAAATATTTTACGAAGATCCGATTTTACCAGATAACGGTTTTGGAGGACAAAACTGGAAGGATGATTTTCAAATAACGCTTCATTTGCAAGATAATATAAATACTGTTCGCAAAACTGGAAACATTTTTTTGACCAATATTCACCGCGTCTATAACAGTAAAGACAATTTTCCAAGCGCTGATGATGAAAACACAATGGATTATTTTTTAGGAGATAAGCCTGTTGCCAAGACAGGTGATTCAAAAGTAAATCTTGGTGAAATTGTGCGGGATATTGACGAGCTTATGGTGTTAAACGACGAGGCTCATCATATACACGATGAACGATTGGCGTGGTTTAAATCAATTGAGGATATTAGCAATAGAATGAAGATGAAAGATAAATTTTTATCTTTGCAAATTGATGTTACGGCTACTCCGAAACATAATAATGGATCAATTTTTGTGCAGACAGTTTCTGACTATCCACTTGTTGAAGCAATTTATCAGGATGTTGTAAAACACCCAGTTCTGCCTGATTCTGCCAGTCGTGCCAAATTGCAAGAACATAAAAGCTCAAAGTTTACAGAAAAATACAAAGACTATATTCATCTTGGCTATCTTGAATGGAAAAAAGTTTACGAGCGACATGAAAAAATGGGTAAAAAGGCTGTGCTTTTTGTTATGACTGACGATACGAAAAATGGCGATGATGTGGCAAAATATCTTGAATCTACTTATCCAGAATTTAAAGACTCAATTCTTGTAATTCATACAAAAAACAATGGAGAGATTTCGGAAACGGTAACAGGCAAAAAAGAAGAAGAATTAAAAGAGCTTAGAAAAGCTTCAAACGAAATTGATAATTGGGAAAGTCCGCATAAGGCGATTGTTTCGGTTCTAATGCTTAAAGAGGGTTGGGATGTAAAAAATGTAACCACGATTGTTGGTTTGCGCCCTTATTCATCAAAAAGTAATATCTTGCCGGAGCAGACCTTGGGGCGAGGATTAAGACGAATGTATAGAACTTCTGATGTTACGGAATATGTGAGCGTGGTTGGAACAGACGCTTTTATGGATTTTGTAGAATCTATCAAGAGTGAAGGTGTTGAACTTGAGAAAAAGAAAATGGGCGAAGGAACAGAACCAAAAGCGCCGTTGGTAGTTGAAGTAGATAAAGAAAATGTAAAAAAGGATATTGAGAAGCTGGATATTCAAATTCCGATTTTAACCCCCCGAATTTATCGCGAATATAAAAATATTTCAGAACTTAACATTGCAAGTTTTAAGCATAAGAAACTGAAAATAAAAGAGTTTAGCGAAAAGGAAAAAAAGGAAATTGTCTTTCGCGATATAACCTCTGGAGAAATAACTCATACTACAGAGCTTGATAGTGATTTTGTGCCAAATTATCAAAGTGTTGTTGGCTATTTTGCGCAAATAATTAGAAAGGAGCTTCGTTTGGTAGGCGGGCATGATATTTTGTACGAAAAAGTAAAAGAATTTGTGACTAATTTTCTTTTTGATAAAAAGGTTGATTTAGAGGACCTGAACATCTTGCGGAATTTGTCGGAGCTTGAAGCGACAAAAACGATTATTGAAACTTTCAAAAAGGAAATTAACGATCTGACTGTTGTTGACAAGGGCGAAGCGGAGATAAAAGACTACATAAAAATTAGCAAATCAAGGCCGTTTGTTATTAAAGAGCAGGGCTTTATTGTGCCGAAAAAGAGCGTGTTCAATAAAATTGTTGGCGATAGTCATTTTGAGCTTCAATTTGCTAATTTCCTTGAAGAATGTGATGACATAGTTTCCTATGCCAAAAATTATTTTGCGGTGCATTTCAAGATTGACTACAAAGATGCGGACGGAAATATCAGAGATTATTACCCCGACTTTTTTGTTAAAGTTTCTGAAAAAGAAATTTATATCGTGGAAACAAAAGGGCGTGAAGATTTAGATGATATAGAAAAGATAAAAAGACTATACCAATGGTGCGATGATATAAATTCTGTGCAAAATAAAGTTAAATTCACCGCTCTTTATGTTAAGCAAGAAGATTATGAAAAATATACGCCGAAAAGCTTTCAGGAGTTAGTGAAGAATTTTGGCAAATAGTAACGCAAAATCATTAAAATATTTTAATCGAAATCAAAACGTAAAAAGCATTAGTGAAAAAATAAATATGTTTATTAAATCGTTAACAATTAAGAATTTTCGTTGTTTTGGAAAAGGTGCAGACGAAAAAGGGACAATAATTAAACTAAACAAGGGTTTAGTCGCTTTTATCGGCAGAAACGGAAGCGGTAAAACTGCTATTTTGGAAGCTCTGAATTTTTTGATCGGATCCGATTATCTTCCGACGAAAATTAGCGAGAAAGATTTTCACAAGGACGCAAAAGGTACAAAAAATGATGACGCGATCATAATTGAAGGGGAAACAGAAAATCCATTTTATGTCAATGTCGATGTAATTAGTAATACAAATGTTTCTTCGACGGTAATTGTGCCATGCAATAAGATTAGATTATTTATAAAACGCCGAGAGAAGGCGGAAAAGGTTTTAGATAATCCTTTTAGGATAGAAAAAACAGTTATTCCAATTTTAGGAAATATTGATGATTTGATTTATCAAAACCAAACTTTCAAAAAATCATACAAGATAATCTTATTATCAGAAGTTGATACAGTTGTTAATGATTTAGATACGGCTAAAGAGATTATTAAAGATTTATTGAAAGGGAATGTCTCGGAAACACAACAAACAGACACATATTACGAAGTTAAATTTAAGCTTAAATCTGGCGAAATAAGAGAAGCTTCATTCCCGGGTTATAGTTTAACTTTTAATCCAAACCGAATTAAAGGATTGGCAAAATCTTATTATCTTGCCAAAGATAGAGATAAGGACGTGGTTGGATCTTATTCTTTAATTTCAAAAATCCTAACAGATTTACATTGGCGATATAAAAAAAAGCAAGCAAACGATGAAAGCAGTTCAATTCCACAAGAATATAATAATCTTGCGGGATCATTAAGAGGCATTGTTGATGAAAAGGGAACTTTGATTAAAAAAATAAATGACAAAGTAAAGTCAATTTGTTGCGAGGACAATAATTTCCAAATTGACTTTATAGATATTGATCAACCTTACAAATCAGCTTTTATCACGAAAAAGGAAGGCGAAAAAATACTTTTACCCGACAATCTCGGCTCCGGTTTTAACATTCTGATTGCTTATGCTCTTTTTTCATATGTCGCAGACCAAGAGAAAATTCCAATAGTTTTGATTATTGATGAGCCGGAACTACATTTGCACAGCGATTGGCAAAAGAAAATGTATGATGTTTTTACCAAACAAACTGAATTACAATTTGTCTATTCCACTCAATCTGAAAATTTTATTTCGCTGAAAAACTGGAAGCAAATCAGATCAATTGCCAACTTCGAGATTTTTCCAAAGGAGGAAACTTTACAAGAAAAAGTAAGAGCAAGCGATGGTCAAACAGGAACGCGAGCAGATTATCTTAATGACTATGCAACCAGAAATCTTCATATAAGCACGATTCTTCGAGAGAATCTTGAGTTATTCTTTGCTAAAAAAATAATTTTAGTTGAAGGACCATCTGAAAAGTATGCTCTACCGAAACTTATTAAGTTAGCGGGTTGTGACATCGAAAGTCAATCAGTAGCGATTATTCCAGCATGGGGTAAAACAAAAATTAAAAATTATCAGATGATTTGTAAAGTATTCGGAGTTGATTATTTTACGGTTTTCGATGCTGACAAAGCTGTAGACGATGAGCCGCAGAATGAAAATACATCTATTGAGAACAACGCCCAGTCTGGAAAAATAATTAAATTTTCTACGAGTTTTGAGAAACTTCTTGGAGTTACAGGAGACAACAAGTTTCAAAAATTAGTAAAAGTAATTGACGATACAATCAATACTACAGCTGTAGAAAAGGAGGTAACCGAAGCATTAACTTCCATAAAGGACTTTATAGAGGATAATTGAAGGGAGTTTGCCGATCTCTCAAGTCGGCAAAAAATAAATCTCATAACACGCGCACGGGAAGGGTGGGGTAAGTGTTATGTCTTTCGTCTTCGACCTCCCCTCCAAAAAATCGTTCCTCCAAAAAATCTTCGGCTTTGAATTTTTGAACCTGTTTTTACGAAGTAAAAAAGTTAAAGAAATCCCTTCAAAACAATGGGCGACGCTCTGCGTCGCGCGTAAAAATTTTTCTAATAATGGGGGAAGTTTTATTGTGGCTCATCTATACAGCGTCGCTCGAACATATTTTATGGAACATCCGAGCTGATTACCCCTTCGTTCACCTCTTCGTTCTAACTTGCTCTTAATGAAGGGGTAGAGATTACGATTTCCCCTTATATTTACAGCAATTTCCTTACTTTACTCTTGCGTTTTTCAACCCCGACTATACTCCTCCTCGTCAACCTCGTCGTCGTATACAAAGCCCCTTCGCCCTCTGGGGCTACGGGGCTTTCCTGCTTCCCCGCGTGTCTGTCTGCGCAATTCCCCTTCGGCCTCCGCCCGTCTTAATCTAAAAGCAAAAAAAATGAAATGAAATGTGGTGGGGTGGGAGGAAAATTTATTTTTCGAACCAGTTTTTAATCTTTTCTTCAATAGCGTGGCGTGGGACAGTGTATCTTTCCCGCGACACGCGTAAAATTTTATCGCGTTCCGATTCGTTTCCGTTCTTGGAAGTGGGTGGGAGGGTAGTAGCAGAGAACGCCCGTGACATTTTTCCGTCTATCATCATCCGAATATAGATATAATGGTTATCTAAGTTTTCTAAGTCCTCGCTTGTAAATACAGGGCCTCATTTCTTCAGCTAATTCTTTGGCGTCGTAGCTTCCAGTGCGAAAGGATACGATTGTTCCTATATTGCCGAATACAGCGTGTTTAATGCTGTCTGGTAGTTGGTAGAGGTATTGATGAGCGATAGTGAGATTAAGCCGGTATTTACGGGCTTCCGAGAGGATAGAGGGGAAAATGTCGGTTGAGAAATTCTGAAACTCGTCTATGTATAAATAAAAATCGCGGCGGTGTTCTTCGGGTATATTCTGCCGTTCTAAAGCGGCAAGATACATTTTAGTAAAATCGGTTGACACCAGGTATCAACCAAATAGCGGGGTTTGACCCTGATTTAAACTATGCAGGGTTTGACCCTGATTTACTTACAGCTGATTTTTGAACTTAAATTTAATACCCCAAGCATGACGGTTAGAACTTTTTATCGCCAAGGAGGCGGTTTTTAAGTATAATTAAATAATATGGAAAAGAATAAATTCATAAATTTTTAGAAATTTATGAACATTTTAATCTCTGAAGAAAAAATGAAAAACTGGCACAAATTTAATTAATGCCAGTTTCGAATTTTTTGAGAACCCTTATGAAGATAGAATAAAAACTAATATTCCTTGCAAACTCTTTCTCTTCTTCTGGTGTAGAATCTCCATCGTTATTGCCTTCATTATCAGCAATGACGGAAAATCCTTTGTAGAGATACTCGATTGCTTTTTCATTGTCTTCTCGGCAAATGCTCGTTTTAGTAAAGTTAATACTTTGCTTCTTTATCGTTGCCGAGAGAACAAGGATGGCATGTCTTACGTCCATCTCTACAATTTTTTCGTATGCTCTGCTATTTTTATCAATTTTGATTTCTTTGTTTAAGTCTATCATTATTTGCCATGCTTTCAAGGCAAAAACCAAATTTTTTTCTTCCTCGGTTTTTGTTTCGTTTAACATAGATATGAATCCATCCATCCTAATTTTTTTTAGGATGGGCTCATTCTCTTCATTCTTTTCTTGCTTGTTGCAAGAGCAAAATGAAAAAAATAGAATCACCAAAAGTATGGCTAAAAAAATCTTTCTCGTTCTCATCTTTTTCTCCTTTTCTTTTTTGTCCCTTGTTTTTAAAGAGCATATATATTATAACATATGCTATATTTTTGTCAAGGAGAAAAGGTAATGTGCACACACTTTTTGCACTTTCAATATTATATTTTTGAATTTAATTGAATATTAGTCAAGCAGGTTCTAATTTCATCTACGACCCGCAGTTAATAAAATCGTCTTTTTATCCAGGCGGTTTTTTGGTAGAATAAGATAATATTATATAAAATCCTAAATTGGTTCAAATAAAAACATTAAATTAATAATTTAAATTAAAAAATATGGAAAAAATTATTAAATTGTTATCAATCGTGGGA
>Ga0307928_10004197_pt1 | contig 10945 bp, 28 predicted proteins | sample AceLakmetagen232_FD_201815 | JGI IMG/M metagenome (GOLD analysis project Ga0307928, IMG submission 201815) | Saline water microbial communities from Ace Lake, Antarctica - #232 | ecosystem: Environmental > Aquatic > Non-marine Saline and Alkaline > Saline | place: Antarctica: Ace Lake...
TATGATTTATTATATAGATTAAGACTAAACGAAAACTCAGGCACAACCGCCTATGACGTCTCAGGAAATGCAAATAATGGCACGATAACTGGTGCCACTTGGAATGATGATGGTGTTGATGTTTCTTTGATTGAGGATGTGGATTACACACAATCAGGAGATCAATTCACAATAAACAACTCAGATTACGCATGGAGTTTAATAACAGGAACATATGATTATGGATACATATCTAGAAAAACAGGATATAATGAAACTCAAACAATCATATCAGGATTGGGAACTGGCAACGCATGGATAGCCATTTTAATAGTTGTTGGATTTGCAACAATTGTGTTAGGAATGTTAACTAATGGGTTGAAAAGAGAAGGAGAATTAGTTGATGTTACTTATTGAAAGTTCACAAGAGGATAGGCAAATAGATTTCGCATGGAAGTCGGGCTTAATCTTATTCGGCACAATAGCATTATTTATTGGGATTTGTATAGTCTGTGCTTGTTAAATTATTCGCGCATTAACCCACTAATATTAATATCTAATCCCTTCTTCTCATTCCTGTCTTCACAAGGAATTGTATTTCCATCTGCGATATTTTCAAACCAACCGTCTAAATCAAAATTAGGATTATTCATTGCTGTGTAAGGTAGGTAACTACAAACACAACTACGACCTTTCTCTAATCCACAAAGATAACATGACCAACGTGAACCGTATTGCGCACGATAATCATTGACTTCTTTAACATACTTTATCTGAACAAAACCAATAAAAAAAATGGCAAAAATTAACAGAACAGCCAAAACCCTCGAACCAATTAACAATCTTCTTCTAAACTTCTCATTATCAACAGCAGTTAAAATGTTGGGGATTTCAGCCTGTTCCATTAGAAATTCTTGAGCCTAAATAAAGCAGCTTCTAATTTCTGTAATCTCTGCTCGTGATTCATAAAAGACTCATTAATCATCTCTTCTGTCAAACCTGTTTCTGCCTCGGAATCCTGTTGAATACCTTGTTTTTCTACTTGCTCTGGTTCTTGAACCTCTTCTGGTTCTTGAATACTTGAAGTTTCTGGCATTGATTCTGCTATTTGATCAGGAATTGGCATTTCTGGTAATTCCTTAGTTTTAGGTTGAAGTTTTTCTCGAAGCAACTGTGCTTTTTGTTCAAGTTCTTCAGCTTCTTGTTCTAATTTTTCAACTTCACTATTCTCTGATTCTTCCCCATATACAGGAATTTCAGGCGCTTCTTCTTGGACAATTGGTTTTGCTTCTTGTGTTGGTTCTACTTTTTCCTTTCTATTTAAAAAACTCATATTTTTGTATCCTCCTTATAATTATTGTCATTGGGCGGAACATAGGGATTATTTTCTTTCGGTTCCTTTATCTTTCCGTCGTCGTCAAATTTACTAAGTATATCGTCAACTTCAACTTTTACATCTAAATTCTTATGGTTTATGTGTTCTTTATTTTTCTCGTATGGTTTCATTGCTCTTTTCATTGGCGTTAATGTTTGCCATGCTTTTGATATTATTAGGACCCCGATAAGTAGGGTAAAACCCCTACTTATCCAGGCCACATAGCCACTTCCCCTATAATTTACTATTATAGAGTATATTTGCCAAGCAATGAATGCACAGAAAAGAATTATTGTTATTTTTGTTGTTTGGTATCTAAAATATAAGGAAGCATAAGGGCTTGACTGAACGGATTGCCAATTCTTTTTTGCATTTTTTATATTACCAAAAACTCCCATTATTTAGTCACAACCTTATAGTTTTTCATTGATTTTTTGAATACTATTTCGTGCAAAAAGAATGATATATAATGTACCAAATATCCTACAATAAATAGTCCAATTGATATTCTAAAAAACTTCAACATTAAAATTGCAGTTGCCTGGTAAGGTTCGTAATATGTGAATATTATTACCCAGAAAAACATAATAGCTATGACAACATTAGCCCAAACAAGTCCTAATGCCATGAACTTTAAACTTGTGCTATATCTATGTATAAAATCTAGGGCAAATAGCGTTTTTTTATATTTATCGTTCATATTAAATCCTCGAAGCTAATGAATCAAACATTTTTAGGAATTTATTATCTTCTTGTTGTGGTTGTGGTTGTCCAGATAATTGTTGTGCAGGATTATGGGGAACGTTTGGCGTTGTCATTTCACCGTTCCATTCCCAATAAGCAGAACCATTTTTAGCTGTTACTTTTCCATTTGGAAACTTTTGAATCATACTGATAAGTTCCCCATAACTGGAATTTGTTATATCAACTTTCATTTCTTCCACCACTGATTCTTCGGTTTTTTTTTAGTTAGTTTTTCCAATGCTTCAATATCTTCTTCTGATTGGTCAACTTGGTTAAATAAATCATATCCCCATAAATCATAAACATCAAGAATCTGTTTCATGTAAGCTTTCGGATCCTTATCAAAAGTTTCACATTCTTCAGATGTCCATTCAACTTTAGCCCAAGCGTGTAATTCCGGTGCTATTGCCCTTTCAAAATGCATGTGTTTATCTGGCACCAAAGTAATCTCTTTTTCTTGGGCTAATCTAATAAACGGCATTCTTGCTTTTTTTAAAGTTAATAATGCTCCTTTCATCATGGGGTGCAAATATCTATCATCTTCCATTTGTTTTTTTAACTGGTCAAGATATAAGTGTGGTGCTGCGGATTCCCGTAGTTTTAGTGTTATTTTAAAGGCGTTCATTTTTTAACTTTTACCTCAAAAAATTCTTCTTCTAGTTCTTCCATTTTATCTTTCGCTTTTTTCATTTTTAATATGTCAACTACTATCGTGCCAAACACATATAACGTCCCAACACAAAATAGATAAACATATGATTCAATAAAGATAACATTATTAGATATGGCATAATAAAAAAGATCAATCAGAAGAATTATCAAAGCGAAAATCATAACCTCTTTAAGTGCTCTAGGAAATTCAAGATATTTACTCATTTCTACAATCGGCGCGGCTCTTTGCCTATATTCAATTCTATCTAATTGTTTTAATTCTTTTATTTTTTCTTCTAATTTCATTCGTCTGTAATACCTCTTTGTAATTTCACCCAATTCTCCAACAGATGATCAATTAAGCCAGATAGTCGACCGCCATACGGCTTTAGAAACTTATCAACATCATTCAAAAGATCTTTATCCATAGAAATCATCTTGTTCACCTTTTTTTCTTCTATCATGTATAAAATCTATATTTTTAAAGTATTTAAAGGTTTTTGTTAACAATGTATGTTAATAAAGGGGTCTTAACTTATCTATTATTTTTTCTGCAGAAGCATGGGTATATCTTACTGGCATTTCTGCAGATAACCACCCCAATAATCGCCTTAAATCTGTATCATTTAGGTTGTGATTTTGGACTAAATGCGTAGCTCTAAGATGCCTTAAAAAATGAATATTCCAACCAATGTGTCTTTTAGAATACGCCTTCAAACAATCATAGCCAAACTTTGTAAACAATTCATGCTCTGGTCGAATGTTTTCTGAATCAATATATTTATCTATTATTTCTATTAGTGGATAATAACCTGTGCTTTTTGTCAGGTCCAAGTACATGGTTTTGTGCCTCAAAGAAGGGTCCTTTGTTGCCCTAGGAGAATGCCGTATTTTTAAAACACGAGTTGTTATTCCAAGTAGATCCTCTTTGCCTTTTACTAAGAAGATTTGTTTTCCCATGATGCTAGGGTTGACAATATTATCATCCCTTTTGAATCTCATTATTTCCGAGGCCCTGGAACCAGTTAGATATATGATTGCTAAACACGCAGCCATATCAAGCCTTCCACGGACATAATATATGTTGGAAATCCTTGTAACAACCTCTTGCATTGTTGGAAGTGGCTGACTTAGGAGATCCAAATGGTCGCACCAGGGCGTTTTCTTCACCTTACTAGCCCTTTTCTGCGCCCGTGCTATGGTTTTATCTATCTTTTCTTGCTCAATCTTTTCAATTATGTTTTCTTCCATGCTTTTGAATCCTTTTTTTGTGAGAAGTGTCACCCATTTTTTTACAATGTACTATCCCACAACTCTAAAGAAGTGGGATACTTTAGTATATAATATTTTTGATTTTACGAAATAATTATTATATAATAAATTAGACAATGACGAAACTCTATAGTAGTACTATGATAGTATCCCACTTCTTTGTTTTTTGCGATTTATCTAGCAAAGGTTTTTAAAGCAAGATGTATATGTCCAATAGTGCGGTAAAATGGTGACGATTAATAAAACGAAAGTTGATAAGTCCGTTAAAAGATACGACGACAACCAAAAACAAACTTCTAATTATTTAGATAGTGGCGAATTTTCAGTACATAATAATATCAAGGCTGAGTATGACATGTGGTCTTGGATTTATCAAGAGATTGCAAACCTAAGAATTAGCGTGAACCAACTAAGTACACTAGTTAGAATAAATAATGAAAATTCTCCAAACTTTTTAGAAGCATATCATGCAAATATTTATTCGCTTTTAACACCAATCAGCGTCGTCATTCCAATAAATTTATGGAATAAATTAGATAAAGAATGGTTAGATATTAAAAGAGAAATTAATTCTTATTTAAAGCGAAAGAATGTTGTGCATAATAAAAAAATTCCATTTGAATTAATAAGAAGATTAGACAAAATGTATAGAGCTGCATTATTAATCGCGCAAAAGTCTGGACTTGGATTTAAGGTAACAACTGATATTGATATTGACAAGGCAATAGAAAATGCAATAATCGGAGATTAAAATGTATATACCAATGGAAGCATATCATCGTAAAAATGCAAATAATATTTTAATTCAAGATACTAAAATTACCGTCGAGGAAATGAATGATTTGGTTGAAAAAGTTAATGAATTTTATTTGGAACGCGGAAATCCGAAAATGAATGTCTTGTGGTTGGCAAATTTAGTTTTAAGAAGATTGAGAAATGATAGGGATTTTTATGCGAACATAGAAGGTGAAACTGGTTCTGGAAAATCAAATTTAATTTTATTGGTTTCTCTTTTAATGGTTAGATATTCTGGGCTATGGAAAAATAAAATAACTGGAAAGGTTGTAAAAACATTGCCACGAATAACGCCATTAGATCCGAATGTTTGGGAACAAAAAACTGTTAATTTTAATTTCGACCAAAATATGTCTTTCCTAGATAAAACAGAAGAATTGAAAAAAAAATATAATGGATTAGATAGGTATATGCCGTTTATTATCGACGAGGGTTCTAAGAATTTACACAAATACGGTTGGCAAAATAAATTGCAACAAATGTTAGTTCAAATGTCTCAAACGGAACGATACCAAAATAAAGCATTTTTTGTATGTTTTCCAAACTTTAAAGAACTGACAACAACGTTTAGAAATGATAGAATTAAAATGAGATTATTTATTTATTCAAGAAATACAATTGGAAAATACGCCTCGTGTATTATTTCTGTTAAGGATGTTAACCGTTGGATTTCTGATCCTTGGAATATGGAGGAAAATGCAAAATCATTTAGTTATTTATTAAAGCGTATTCCGGCATCGGGAAGAACCGCTAGGCAGATTTTGAGTGCTGAAAAAAAATTAAAGGGTTATACTGGAAATTTTGAATTTCCGTCGTTAAAAGAAATTTCTCCACGTATATGGGACACGTATATGAAATTTAAAATAGACAATGCAACAAAGGAACAAGATACAGACGATACAGAGACTGTTGATAGTTCTAGGGTAGCGCGTTGGAAATACGGTGTGAAAACTTTAATGTTTTGGATACAGCAACAACACCCCGAAATGAAAATGTCTGATTTTGAAAACTTAACAAAGGTTTCTTCGAGTACGTTATCAAAATTAAAAAAAGAAAATATAGTTATTGAAACTGGAAAACTAGATAGGCAATCCCTCGTGGCCTCATTAAGTCCGAAAATAGAAGAAAGACCATTGGAAGAAGAAAAACTTCCAAATTATAAAAGTTACATTAAAAGCTAATAACCCATAACATTTATAAATATCGAAACATTTATAAATGCCAAGATGACAAAAATAATTTATTTAAGTCTTTTAATAATATTATTAATTGCACCACTGACTATTGCGGAGGTAGGATTTGGTGAAGATTCTTTTGGCGTACATTATGCATCACCAGATTCTCCATGGTTTAACAACAATACTGGATCAGTAAACCATTCAAGTTCTACGAATACATGGATTACTTCCGAAGGAAACCTCGATGACGTTTCAGACATAGAACATAATTGGTTAACTAATTTAGCATGGAGTGTTGCGGGACACACAATAGATACAACTTTGGGTATGAATGATAATGCAATTACTGGAGTTAATCAATTACAAATGACGGCAACAGGTGTAATTTTAAATGCTTTTGGAGATGATTTAATTATTGCAGATTACTTACGACCTTGGTTAACAGATACATATAGTATTGGTTCGGATCCTTACCGTTGGACTGATTTATTTTTATCAGGAAATATAAGCGCAGAAGGTGGAACACATAGACTGGATGTTGGTGCTAATGGAAATCAAACCCTAACATTAGATTCTGGCGTTAATGAATATGCTTGTATAGAATTAAGAGAAGGTGGTGGATTTGGGTTTGATATTTGTAACGACGGAGCAGGAAGTAACCGGCTGGTATTTAGTAATGGTGAATATGGAACAGAATGGTTCTGGATAGATAGAGATGATGGAACAATTAACTTTCTGAATAGCACAGTCTTTACAGATGTTACTATGGAAAATATAACTGTAACTGGAGATATGAATTTCACAGGATTAATTTATGGAAATGGTTCACAATTAACTGGAATTAGTGGTGGAAACTTATCCTTTAATCAAACTCTAACAGACACGCTTTATTCTGAGATTAAATGGGGATATAATATGAGTGACGGAAGTTACAACGCAACTTATGATGCAAAACCAGATATAGATAGGTTTTATAATTGGACAGATGGTGCAAGCGCAACAAATGATTTAACGACGACAGGACTAGGGACATTCGGGAGTCTTGACGTCGATACATTAAACCTAAATGGCAACACCATATCGGATAGTTCGGGAACAATAAACCTTGATACCTGGCATACTCGTATATGGGATGGAGATGAAACCACCGTATTTGATATAAATTATGACGAGGATTATAGTACAACTGCGATTGGAGTTGGAGCAGAAGCAGAAGAGAGAGGGATTGCGATTGGCGATGGTTCTTCGGCAGGAGAGGAAGGTTTATCTTTCGGAGACAGCACAGAGACGGAAGGAGTTAGTGCGTTAGCTTTGGGTGGTGGAGCGATTGCGATAGGTTATAAGTCCATCGCAATCGGCGGAGATGCCGAAGCAAATTCAGATGACGACCTAGAAAATGAGGGTTGTATAGCAATCGGAGAAGAAGCTTATGCGGGGAATGAAAGAGCAATCGCAATCGGACAAAGCACGTCTGCGGGTTATACTGATTCATGGGCTATTGGAACAAATGCAGGAACAACAGCAAGCGGACAAGGGGTTCTTCGTGCAAGGAATATAATTTTTAATCCTATTCCTTCTAGTGTAGATATTGTATTGACATTTATGGGTTCATCAAATGTGGGTGTTTTTAAGTGGATGGAAGATGAAGATTATTTTGAATTTGAAGACGATGTTGTTATCGGAGGAAATTTAAGTGTTTCTGGCGATTTCTCAGCTCTTAATCTTCCAATCGAACCATCAACAGCAACTTCTCAATATGTTTGTTGGGATACAGATGGACATATATTTTTAAATGAAACAGGGTGTTGATGAAAAACAAAAACATGAGAAAGCAATTTGCTTAACAGATAAAAGTAAGGTCTGGGATGGTTCAGATTGTATTGCTGACAAAGCAAGTTCACTAATTTCCAAAGAGAACTAACTAATCAAGAATGGTGCGAGAAACAATTCAAATAAGTCACAAAAAAGAGCAAAACGAACCACTAATTAATACGAACTAATATATCTTTTTTATTTCCGATACATTTAAATAGGAATTAGTGTTAGGTGTAATAGGTTAAATAAATGGAAATTAAAAAAGTACGAAAAACAAAAGAAGGAACAAAATTAGTTGTTGTTCCTAAGAAGAGCGATATTGTCGCTGGAGATTATGTTGCAATTACAAAAATCGAAGAACCGGAACAGGAGGTTACAACTTAGTTTAATTTCTAAGTTTTTAGTCCTATGGTTAATAAACGATGTTTCTTAGCGTATCTCGATGAAGACAGTATTAAGAAAGATGGATATTTTGATATTGTTGAAGAATCTGTAAACTTTCTAAAGTTCAGAACTAATAATGGTGCAGAGATAACCATACCTTATTCTAGGTTACTAAAAATGAAAGAGAGCGGACGATGAAAGATTACTCTAAACTCCTAAGTCATGAGGCTTGTAGCAGATTCAACCGATGCAATGTGAACAAATGCCCCCTACAGCATCCGCCATACTATCTGTACCAAAGGAGAAAAGAAAATGACTAAAGGAAATATGACTTTTTTATTAGATATTATAAAACAAAAGAATAGGTTAATCAAATATTCAGAGAATGAGATTTTAGGGATGAAAAAAGATATAGAAATAGTTTATAAGATTATAGAAGAATTAAAGACAGGGAGGAAGAAATAATGGAAAAAACAAAAGAATGTAAACATGAAACAGTAACGGGATTCACAGAAAATGGAGGGCTTCACTGTTGCGATTGTGGGAAAGAATTTTTACCAACGGAGAATAATCAAAATGAAAACAAAAGAACAACTAAGAAAAGAATATGAGGATGCTAGTGAGAAGGCTTGGGAGGCTAGGGTTGCTTGTGCTTGGGGGGCTAGGGAGAAGGCTTGGAAGAAGGCTAGGGAGGCTAGGAAGGCTTGGGAGAAAGCAAAATGAATAAAACAAAAAGTTTAAGCTCGAAGAAAGCAGAATTACTTGAACACGCTAAAGCGTTTAATCCTTTTAATTTTGACCACAGAGTTCATGTTCAGATTGTCAAGAAAGATACTTTAAACGGGGGGGAATCACAATGATATGTAAAAATTGCGGACATGATGTTTTTGAATTAAAAGAAGGAATATATGAACATTCAGAAAGTTTTGAAGGTTCTAAGAAATGTGAGGCAAATAATGGAAGATGTGAATGTATTTTGCCAGAGCCAGAAGGAACGCTTCCTTGCAACTCGGCACTTGGAGGGAAAGATGAGTAAAATAAAAACATTTGAAGAATATATCGAAGAGAATCCAAGAGGCATTCCAGATGATATGAAAAAGTTTGTGAAGTTTGCTATAAAAGAATATAAGAATAAAGATGCAGTTAATTGGTGTTACTCTGATAATGAAGAGGAACAAGAAGGCGAAGCAAAAGATTATATCTCTGAGAGTATGGAAGCATTATTACTTTATAAAAAATTTATAAAAGAAAACGGAGGCGAACCACAATGAAAACAGAAATGGATTGGCTGATGGGATACCGAACTTTTCTTATAAATAATGGAATTGGAACTGATGGAGAGATTCTTAGAGAAGTTGACAAGAGAATAAAAGAGATTACTGATTCTATGGGCGTAGTTCCTACCCAAGAAAACGGAGGCGAATCCAAATGATATTAGATTTTAGTAAATGCAAAACGCCAGAAGATGTAGCGAAGGTCTATGATGATAATATGTCGGAGTTTAAATCAGTTAGGCAAATAAAGAATTCAATTCTTGATGCCTTTCCTACCGCAGACGGCAAAGAGGAGAAGGAATAAAACAAGTAACATGGAAAAAGAAACAAAAGGAATCTTAAAAATAATCACAGATAACGACGGATATAGTTGTGGTGTTTGTAAACCTTGTAGGACTATCGAAAAAAAGATTGATAAGGTGATTTCTAAATTAAAGACGCAAACTAAATCAAGGACGACAATGCCACTAATTTACTATTGTGAAAAATGCAACAGGTATACAGATGTTAGATATATTCAAGACAAGTTCGGTGGTAGACCAAAATCATTCTGTTATAAATGTCAAGGGGAGATGTTAATCCCAGTAGAAGCAAAACAAATTGAGAGTACAGAAAATAGGGAGGATACGCCATGACTAAAATAGAATGCCACGAATGTGGAGAGAAGCATGATAGAATGCACATGATTTGTGAATGTACAGATTGTTATCAGAAAGGATGCAACAAAGAGATTGATAAAATAATAAAAGAAGCACAAGCATTCAATGGGCAAATAGTAAATATATATGATTTATTTGAACATATGAAACGCCTTCAATCTTGTTCTCATTGTAAAAGAGATTTCTATGATAAATTATGTCCAAGTTGTTATGTTCCAAAGTCAGCCCTGCGGGAGAAATCAGAAAAGAATGCTTGGGGAAGGACTTATATTAAGCCAGAAGGAGACGCATCAAAATGAATGAAGTAGAAATATTATTAAGTAAATATAATTAATTCCCAAGACACGAATTAGAAGCGATGGGATTAGCAAAGCGTTCAACACCATTGGAGTGGTCAGAGGAGCAGAATGAAAATTCGTATTGTAAATCGAACACGGCACGAGGTAAAAAATGATTAGTAGTAAAAAGATAGACAAGAAAAAAGAAATGAGTATAAAGGAATTAGAAAAGATAATTAAAAAGAATGCAATAATAGAACATATGAATTTAGTAAGATATCTTTATAATAATCATTTAGATATTTGGAGAGAGTATGAAAAGTTCAAGGGCTTTAAATCAAGACTTGTATTTGTTGGAGGAAAAAATGCCTAGAGCTAGTAGCAACACATATTTGCGGAGAAATAAGAAGAAGAGGGAAGAGAGAAAAGAAAGGAAGAAAAAATTGGAGGAAAAAAATGAAAACAAAAATGAAGAAAATTGATTTGAATTGTAATAATAGACTTGAATCCATCAGGCAAATGGCTACGAAGATGCAAGACA
>Ga0307928_10004198_pt1 | contig 10943 bp, 23 predicted proteins | sample AceLakmetagen232_FD_201815 | JGI IMG/M metagenome (GOLD analysis project Ga0307928, IMG submission 201815) | Saline water microbial communities from Ace Lake, Antarctica - #232 | ecosystem: Environmental > Aquatic > Non-marine Saline and Alkaline > Saline | place: Antarctica: Ace Lake...
TAAGATGGAAGGAATAAAAAATGACTGAAGAAGAAAAGTTAAAAAAGAAGTTTAAAAAGCAGATAGCAAAATACCAGAGTTGGTGTGTAAAGTATGGCTATGATTCCAGAAATCCGTGGTCCCTACTTTGGTTCTATAACCAGAAGAAGAATGCTACAAGGATTGCCATCACATACTATATTGTTGACAGAGGAAAGCAGTATGATGTACTGGATATTATTAGTATATTTCAAAATGGGGAAGGAAAAAGGAAATGAAAGAATTATCAAAACAGCAGATGCAAAAAGTAGAAGACAGGGTTTTATCTTTAACAGGTAGAGCCAATAGTTTTGTAGTTAAGACTACAGATGATGTTGAGGCTGCATCAGAGTTTTTGAAGAAGATTAAGGATGCCGGAAGGAAAATTGAAGATAAGAGATTGGAATTTACGGGGCCATTGAACCAATCACTAAAAGCTATTAATACTACTTTCAAAAAATTGAGAGAACCTCTTGAACAAGCAAAGAGAGTTCTTTCAGATAAGATTTTATCCTGGAGAAGAATAGAAAACGAAAGGGCAAGAAAAGCAGAAGAGGTAAGAAGAAAAGAAGAGGAAGAAAAGATAAGAAAAATTATGGAGGCTCGTAAGGCTGAAGTAAGTGCAGAAAAAAAGCAAGAGATGATTGAGGAAATTATAGAGGAAGATGAGCAAAAACCTGTAATAGAAAAGCCAAAGGGCACAATAGGCAAAGCCAGAACCAGGAAAGTTTGGACTTTTAAGGTTGAAGATTTTTCTCAAGTCCCAGATAAATATAAATTACTCAACCAAGTAGAAGTAAATGAGGATATTAGGGCAGGGGTACGAAAAATTGATGGGCTGAAAATATATCAAAAAGAGCTGCTGACTATTGTATAGAAAGTATAAAAATATTATAAAAGGAAATTATAAGGAGGAATAAGTAAATGTTTTGGTTAATAGCTTGGTCAATTTTATTGGGTATGTATTTGATACTTTTAATATTTAGTATTTATGGATGGAAATATGAAGATAAATCTTTTTTGTGGATATTCCATTCACTTTTTTTTATTCTGTTTTCTATTTATTGGATATACCAAAATCTACAATTATTAAAATGACACAAATACAACAAAAACTAATTAATTACTTAAAAGAATACTGTTATAGCAAAGAGAATGCTATTACATTCAGGAGATTAGCTTTGCGACTGGATATAAATAGTAGGGAACTTAGACGTATTGTTGCAGATATTGTAATTAATGGAATTGCTCCGATAGGTTCTAATTCGAAAGATGGGTATTTTTATATTAGTAATGAAGATGAATATATATGGGCGAGAGAAGAACTTATGTCAAGGATTAAGAAGCTATCAAAAAGATGTAAAGGTTTAAGAATTAGCTGGACAATTGAAAAAGAAAAAATAGAATTTCAACAAATGGAGTTAATTAAATGAATTCTAAAAGATTGCAAAAACTCACTAAAAATAAGTTAATTGAATTGATATTGATAAAAGACCAGGAACTCGAAAATATAAATAATAGGATTAAAAATTTTGAAGAGGTAGGAAGTTTATTTATTAAGGGAAAACACTATTCATTTTTAATAAGAGATGATAAAAAATAAACTAACAATATTAATATAAAGAGAGGGTAGTTATGGCAAAAATAATTTTAGTAGTGCCAGGGAGGCCAATAGCAAAACAGAGGGCAAGGACTTTTCGGAATAAGTATACAGGAAAAGTTATGTCCTACACTCCTAAGGAGACTGTCAATTATGCAAACCTCATAAAGACAATCTACATAAATAAGTATGGACAATATAAGTTAGAGGGTGCATTAAAACAAACTATAAGAGCATATTATCTCATACCTAAAAGTACGAGTAGGAAGAAAAGAGAGTTAATGATAGATGATAAAATAAGACCTACAAAAAAGCCTGATTATGATAATATTGAGAAAATTTGTAGCGATGCGTTGGAGAGTATAGTAGCCTTCGATAACGATAATCAAATAGTATCCAGTGAGTTCAACAAATGGTATTCTGACAATCCGAGAGTTGAAATAGAAATTGAAGAATTAAATAAATTGGAGGAGGAGAAATGATCAAGTTATTACCAGAAGAAAAACCTAATAAATGGAAAAAGGTATATTGCTTTTTACCCAAGATAGTAGGGGATTTTAGGGTGTGGAGAGAGTGGATAGAGAAAAAGAAAGTTGGTGGATTTGTTTATTTAAAATTGCCAGACAATCTTTATGGAAATATTCCAGGCACTCATATAAGAGTTACTAAAATACAAGTAGTTTCAGATTTGCAACTACTAAGGGAGGAGAAATGAAATTTGATTGTGCTATAAGTACCTTGAAATGCGAAAGAGATAAATGGAAAAGAGCCTTGGGAAGATTGAGAGAATTAGATAGAAAAAAGGGGGGAAAAAGTGAATATCCTCTACACAAAATTAAAATGTTAGAACTCAACCAAGCTATAAAAATATTAAAAGAAAGTGAGGAGAAATGAAAATATCTAAAGAAAATGAGGTAGTATTGGCAAGGGGAAACATTGCTCGTAGTTTTGCTGCTCATTTAGAAATGGATATCAACGGAGAAGACATTTTAAATGAAATAGATAAAGCTTTCTGCAACGAGGACAATATAGGTGAAACAATAGAACTAATAGCAAGGGTGGTGAATGATGACTAAATGGACACCAAAAAATATTGATGATGCTTTAAAAGATGCTATCGCTAGTGCTATCAATGATAATACTAAAAGTGAAGATGTACCTGGAGCACCAGAATACTTGTTAGACGGTGATTTTGACGAGGTAGTGGAACAAGCTATAAAAAATATAAAAAATATTAAGGGATTAAAAATGATATGGAGGGAAGATGAGTAAAGAATATTTAGATAGAAAGCAAGTAGACAAAATTATTACTGTTCTTATAAAGGATTTAAGCCAAATAAACCGTGGTGTCTGTGATAATATTACAGGTAATCCAATGCAAGATTATGTGATTAATCAGAAAAATGTTATATCTAAAGCAATAACTGAAATCTGCAAACTAAAACCTAAAAATCAAGTTGTTATAGCAGAAGGAAATATTATAGAATTATCATGGAAGTTTTTTAAAGAAACATCTATACGCCAAGAATTTTCAGGTGGGCCTGTAAAAATATTATTGGAGGAGGGATAATGGATAAAGATACATATAAAGTTCGTTATTGTAGATATGGCAGAACCTACACAGATGAATTTGACAGCTTAGAAGATGCTCAAATTTTTGTTGATGGTGCTGAAGATAATGGTCATATTTTTGCTTTAGAAATTATTAAACCAAGTGGTAAAAAAATTGATTTGAAAAAAGAGTTTTTTAGAGGAGGAATAATGGAAGATAAAAAAGAAGAGTATATTTGGTGGTCTATAATTGAAGAGTATCCAAAAATAGGTAAAGTAACAGTGGCTAAGTTAAATTCTCGCATAGAGATAAAAGGAAAAAAGATGGAAGTTTCTGCTATTGGTAGTTCGAAATGTAATCCACAGGACGAATACGATAGAGATTTTGGAGTGGCGTTGGCTTATATGAGAGCGATGATAGTATTAAATAAAAAAATTGAAAAGCTACTTTTGAAAGAAACTCATAAACCCAGTTGGAGAAAAGATTTGTTAAAGAATGACTTTAAATTTTTAACAAGCGGAATTGTAAAATATCATTCCGACAGTGTTGGAACTCCAAGAATAACCATTTATAATAAAATTGGAAATTTTGTTGCAGAGATAAATGATTATGTTAGCCAAGTTGATAGTCGAACAGATTTCAGTAAATTAAATGGAAAAGAAATTGAAATAGGAATTAGAGTAAGAAAATGAAATATCAGAGACGTCCAAAAGGTGAGAAAAGATTATTAAAACAAAAATAATTGGAGGAGGTGGAAGAAATGTCTTGGTGGATTATAGCATTAATAATTTTAGGTAGTATTATATTTGGCTCACTTCTATTCATAGGATTAGTATGTAATTTTGCTTCATTTATGGATTGCATAAAGGAAGACAATGAATATAAACAATATTAGAGGAGGAATAAATGAAAGCGCTTAGGTGTTTTGACCCAAATACAAGAATTACTAGTATACAAACTTTTAATGTTATAGCTCAAGAGATAATACTAAAAGTAAGGGATAATATAGAATTAATTATATCAATAGAAAAAGGTGATGGTGATATATCCGAAATAACAGAATTTGTAAGACGTGGTGAATTGGATATCCCTAAAAAAATAAAGTATAAAATGAGACTTGAAGTTGAATTTAATAATTATAAAGTAAAGCGTGAGGAGGAGGAGTAATGAATAAGAAAAGAAGATATACTAAGAGGAAAGAGAAAAAAATATTAATGAGAAATGTCATTCGCTTCTTTCTTGGGTTGTTAATTGTTAGTTTTATAGTATCCTTCACGCTAGTTCTTGATGATAGGGCAGATCTAAAGAGGGATAATATTACCCTAAATAATTTGAGCAGGGGATATGAAAGTATCTATGAAGAATCAGAGGATGATTTTACTTTGGTGGTCAGTCCCTTTATCGAAAAGTATAAGGAACTTAGGAAGGATTATCTGGAGTTACTATTATATTTAGAAACAGAAGAATTAAGCTGTGAGATTTACACTGTAACCGGTTACTCGGCTAATGATATGGAAAATCAGGGGACAACAAGTACTACTTCAATAGGATTTAAACTTAATGCAGAATATATGGAATATATTAGCGTTGTGGCAGTTGACCCTAAAATTATTCCTTATGGTTCTTTTGTGTTTATAAAGGCTATCTGGGAGAAGGGTAAACCACAATATGAAAAGATGTTCATAGCCGGAGATTGTGGAGGAGATATAAAAGGGGAAAGGCTGGATGTATTTTTCAATACTAAGGGAGAGGCTAATGAATTTGGTATCCAGGGTTGTCAAGTACGGGTTATAGCTAATGAGCAAGAGAGCCAATAAATAATTTACAAAATAGCTGGAAAATAGTATAATAGAATTAATAAAAAAGGGAATATAATAAAAAATGGGCAGGGATATCAAAGGATGTTCTTGTCTGTTTTGTAAGAGGTTATAATGCCATTATACAAAAAATATGACTGGGAAGAAATTAGAAGAATTTATATAGAGGGGTATAGTAATAATGGGAATGGGCAAGTAGTTTTTCTTAGCCTTAAAGAATTATCTGATGTATGTAAAGTGGGATATGGATATTTAAGATTACAAGCAGCAAAAGAAAAGTGGATACAGAAGAGAGCAATCTATAGAAAAAAATTGGAATATTCTAAAAAACATGAAGTAGCAAAACTGTTGGCAAATAAAGGAGTTGAGTTTGACTCTAAAACATTGGAACTTGCAAAGGCTGGAGTATTGCAAATCAAGGCATATTTTCTGGCACATAGAATATTGATGAAAAATGCTAAAAGGAAGAAGAAAAATATCCCCTTACTTGATTCAAAAGTAATAGAACAGCTTGCAAAGTCTTTACTGGCATTTCAAAAAGTCGGTAAAGTGGCACTGGGGGAAGAACTCCCCCCTGAACGACTTCAAAATAAGATTACTATTGAATTTTTAAAAGAGGAGAAAATATTAACTGAAGAGCAAAGAGGACAATTTATGAGGGTAATTCTAAAAGCAGAAAAGGAGATTTCAAGTAATGGGAGTAAGCCTGCAACTGATAAATAAATATTTAGGAATGCCAGAAAACGATAGGGCAAAATATTTAGCTGAAAATGATTGTATCTACTTTGGAGAAAGATATGTAAAACCTTATGACCTTAAATGGAACTCCACCACTGCCCCACTACACTATGAGCTAATAGACTCAATTTTAGAGTATGATAGATTACAAGTTCATGTACCATTTGAGCATGCAAAGACTACTTGGATATCTATAGTATTTCCATTATGGCAAGTTATAAAAGATACCAATGTTCAAATACTTCTTATTTCATCTACACCTAAACTAGTGGCAAAGTGTCTATCAGTAATAAGTTGGCATTTATTAAACAATAAATTATTACTGCATGATTTTCCACATCTCAAGAAAAATGAAGAATTGCAGAAGTGGACAGATTATCAAATTTATGTAGACAGAGATAGCATATCAAAAGACCCTACTATAGAGGTAGTAGGACAAGGTGGAGATATACTGGGTGGTAGATATAAATATATAATTGGTGATGATGTATGTAACCGGAAAAATACAAATACGAAAATGCTGCGAGATAAAATGGAAGATTGGTGGTTTAATGATGTTACCTCCCGTATAGTAGAGGGTGGCCACATAGCAAATATAGGCACTATGCAGCATAAAGATGATTTAGGGAATAGACTTGCCAAAAAGAAAAATTATCATTATATTAAAAAACCTGCAATTATAGATGAAGGGAAAGGGATTACTCTATGGCCAGATAAATTTCCTATTAATAAAATGATAGCAAAAAGGGAAGAAGTTGGTACATTAATATTTGAACGCAGCTGGCAAAGTAATTTAAAGGTATTTGAAGGCTACATATTAAAGCCAGAATGGCTGCATTATTATAAAGATTATGAAATAGACCGTAAAGAACTAAGAATCTATTTTGGGGTTGACCCCGATATAGCAGAGGAGGGAATTGACATAATAGAAGCAAGCAAACATTGCTGGTTTGTAATTGCAGTCTTAGGGTGGCATACAATAACGAATAAAGTATATGTACTAGAGACCTACTACAATGTACTGTCATTCCCCCAGCAAGTAAGACAGATTGTAAAGTATTTTGATACATATCACCCAGTAAAGATATTAATAGAAGATAATTACTACCAAAAAGCCCTAAAACAGCAAGTATTCTTACAAGGATTACCGGTTTTGGGGATAAGGAGTTCTAAATCTAAGCCAATTAGAATAGAATCAAGGTCTACAGATTATGAAAGTCAAAGAATAAATATACTGGAAAGTCAGCATGAATTGATATCTGAATGGATTAATTATGGTGATGAAGATTATAAAAATGATATTTTAGATGCAATTGATATTGGAATGAGAGGCATACCCAGAAAAGCTATTGACCAAGTTGTTAGTGGGGGTGTTATTTAATGCTTATAGGTATTTATCCAAAATTAGTATTAAAAAATGGATTGAAAGGAGTATTATGTCAATAATTATTAAAGAAAAACAAAAGCATCTCCCGCCAGTAGTGCAGCGGATAATGGATAGTGATATGAATTGTTGCTTTAATTGTACATATTTTAAGCTCTACGAGGGCGTCAAGACCTTTAACTTGGAGGACTATAAAAACTTGAAGGCAAAATGTTCTAATAGGGAAGCAATAAAAGAAAAAGGATTTAGGGGAAGACCGGCTACTTTAGATATTTTTATGCGAGATAAAGTTAAGTTTCCTGAATCAAGGATAAATTGTAATTTTTTTAAACTAGCGTGAGGGATAAATAATGCCTACTGGAGTTTATGTAAGGACAGAAAAAATAAGAAGAAATATTGGTAAAGCTATGAGAGGAAAGAAGAATGCTTTAGGTTATCGACATACCGAAGAAGCTAAAAGAAAAATAAGTGAAAATCATATTGGTATGTTAGGTAAACATCATACCAAAGAGACTAAAGATAAGATAGGTAATGGTAATAGAGGGAAAATAGTGTCAGAAGAAACTAAATTAAAAATGAGAGGTAATAAAAATGGTTTAGGATATAAACATACTAAGGAAGCTAAGGAAAAAATAAGGTTAACTCATGAAGGAATAAAGTTTTCAGAAAGACGTAAAAGGGCTATAGGTGAAAAGACAAAAGTATGGTGGGCAAAATTTTCTTTAAAAGAAAGAAGGAAATTATTAAAAAAATTTCAACTAGCAGGAACAAAAGCAGCATTACAAACAAATCCTTCTTCTATAGAGAAAATGATTTGGAAAGTTTTAGATAAATTTAATGTTAAATATAAAATTCAACATCGTATTGGAAAATGGTATGTAGATATTTTTATTCCTAACAGGAAATTAATTATTGAATGTAATGGAGACTATTGGCATAGTTTACCTAATAGAATAAAAAGAGATAAAGAACTCCAAAAGTATTGCAATAAAAATAATTATAAATTAGCTTGGATTTGGGAAAACGAGATTAGAAAAAATCCAAAATTAGTATTAAAAAATGGATTGAAGAAGGTAATATGTTAATTGTAATTTTTTTGAACTAGCATAGAATAATATAAAGAAAGGAGGCGATATAAATGAGCAAAAGAGAAGACATTATGAAAAAAGATAGTGATACTCCACTCATCACTGGGGGCATACTATATGAGAATGGGAATATAGAATCTTTTGATGAAATAGAAGGGAAAAAAGAAGAAAGAAAAAAAGTAAGTGGCAAGAAGGACTTTGGCGATATACAGACTGACAGGCTGAAGGCAACTGCACATAGATTTGAAAATATTACAGGGCTGGTGAGTCCGCCTTATGAGATGTTGAATCTAACTAGACTACCGCTGATAAATACTTTTCACAATAAGTGTATAAATATAAAGGCTACTGATGTAGTGGGTAAAGGCTACAGGATAGAACTAGTAAATGGAATGGCCAAGAACGATGCGCAGGAGAATATGTTAAAGGATTTTCTAAAAGATGCACCAGAGAAAGGCAGAACATTTGGCCAGATAGTAAATAACTGGATAGTAGACAGGCTTACTGATGGTATGGGTGGTCTTGAGATAGCCCGGGATGCAAAGAAAATACCAGCATTATTTGCACATATTCCATTTTATACTTTACAGGTACATGAGGATAATATGCGATGGTGCCACATGGTAGGGAGCGATACTGTATGGTTCAAGAGATATGGGGTAAAACAGGATTATAACAAAAAGACTGGAGAAGAGATGTCCAGCTTTAATAGAGATGAAAGCGCACATGAGTTATTATTGATACAGAACTATACATCGTTATCCAGCTATTATGGTATACCGGAGATTATATCAGCAATAGGAGCTATTATGGGCAATAAGTATGAGTCTGATTATAACCTGCAATTCTTCCAGAACAATGCTATACCGAGATATGTAATTATAGTAAGAGGTGGTAGATTAGACAACATATTAAAGAAAAAGATAAAAGATTATTTTACCAGAGAGATAAAGAAGAATGCGCATGCCACTTTATTTATGGAACTGCCCAGCACTGATATAAACTTGCCGAAAGTAGAAGTAGAATTTAAAGAGTTAGATGTGCATGAAAAAGACTCCAGTTTTAGGCTATATAGAAAGAATATGATAGAAGAGGTACTGGTAGCCAATGGAGTGCCTGCATATAAGCTGGGGCTTGCTGTAATGGGTAGCCTGGGTGGTAATTTAGGGAAAGAGCTGATAGATAATTATGTAAATAGTGAGATAGAACCATTGCAGACTGAAGTGGAGGATTTGCTTTATATGATGACCAGTGAGTTTGCGCCAAACTATAAGATTATATTCAATGACTTGGATATAAAGAATGAGGAGAAGCTGGCTGAAATAAATACAGGGTATGTGAATGGCACAATAATGAGTATAAACGAAGCTAGAGAATCCATAGGGCTGGCCAATGTAGGTTCAGAGGGTGATAGGCTGCTTATATTTACTCCTGCCGGTGCTATAGAAGTTGCTAATGTACCTATAAAGAAAAATGGCAAACAAGTAAACAGAAAATATGAGGATAAAATGAAAGAGTTTAAGGAGGAATTGGATGGGTATTATACAGTAGGTTCAAATGGAGTAAGGCATCCAATATCATAACAATTTAAGGAGGAATAATGCTAATAGAAGGTAGAGTAAGAAAAGGAATGACTAACTCTGATCCTGGTCCTAATAATCAGAGACCAGAACCGCCAAAAGGTCAGCAAGTAAATAATAAAATAATTGATAAGGTAATTCCAGAAATGGAATTGGCCAGACTTGCTGGGTATTTAACAAGGAAATTTAATGATGAAATCATTAGAAAAGTAGAGAAGGTAGAGATGACAGTTGATATGGCTATTAGATTATTGAATAGATTAAGTTACCTGCAAAATCGAAGAGATGATATTACATCCTATAAAGTCAGAAAGGAGGAAAATAATGGTTAAATATGGTTCAAGAGATGGACATGGTAGAGGAGTGGGAGTAAGAGGTGGCGGTAGAAGAAATGCAAATACTGGTTCTTGCCCTACACCAAAAACAAGTGGAGGCTCTGGATATAGTACTGGTGGAGGCAGAGGTGGAGGAACAAACAGGAAGGGAAAATAAATGAAAGGAAGAAAAATGGTTAAATATGTAATATGTCCTAGATGTTGGAAGAATTATCCAATAGATAGGAAAGAATGTCCCCATTGTATGATAGAAAGAGAAAAGCGTGAAAAGAAATATACATTTGATAATTTGGTTGATGTCTTGTCAAACACATTTGTAACTACCAAAGAAGAACAGGAATTAAAAAGAATAGGGTTTAAAATAGGTTAATAAGATGATGAAAAAGCTAATTCTATTTTTATGTATAACTTTGATTTTGCTATCTATTCCTAATACTATCTATGCTTATGGGGTAGAAGAAGGTAAGCCTGATATATGGCCTACTTATGGTAAAGTAACATCATTATTTGGTGAGCAAAGAGCTACTCATATACATATGGGGTTAGATATAAGTAATAATACCGGTACTTTTATATATGCCACAATGGATGGAGAGGTTATATATGCAGACTGGGATAGTGGGTTTGGCAAGAAAATAGAGATAGAGCATAAAAATAGATATAGCACTGTATATGGACATTTAGATATAATCTATATAGAAGTGGGAGATATAGTAGAAAAAGGAGATATAATAGCAACTATGGGTAATACCGGGCATAGTACTGGCTCACATTTGCATTATGAAGTTTTAAAAGATGATATTAATCAAGACCCATTAGAATATTTACTAT
>Ga0307928_10004200_pt1 | contig 10943 bp, 17 predicted proteins | sample AceLakmetagen232_FD_201815 | JGI IMG/M metagenome (GOLD analysis project Ga0307928, IMG submission 201815) | Saline water microbial communities from Ace Lake, Antarctica - #232 | ecosystem: Environmental > Aquatic > Non-marine Saline and Alkaline > Saline | place: Antarctica: Ace Lake...
TAGTTTTAATCATTACGGCTCTTGGGATAAACCACAAGATATGCAACGATATTAAGTGGCAAAGAGAGGCAGATCAAGAGTGGAGTAATTTACTTGACCCACTCTATACGCCTAAAGAAGCACAAAAAGTATATAAACTTAATACTTGGTGTGATTTTATATTGAAACAAGTGAAACATTGCAAATAGAGTAGATATAGATTATAATAAATCGTGAAATAAAGAGGGGGGTGATTTATATGGTAGAAACAGTAGTTGATAACGGAACTGCATCAGTAGGAGCTGAAACAGCAGAAGTTGTAGAAACTGAAAAAGGTAAAGAGGTGACAGAAGCAGACAGTCCAAGAGTGTCACCAGAATGTGACGAAGAAGCTAAAGTAGAAGCGTAGTAAATAAAGCTCTAGGAGATAAAGATGTATCAGTATATTAAGTTTATTCCTCAGTTAGATTTAGTTGCTGATACATTTAAAGCAGTAGATGGACTAATTGAGCATTTTAAAGCAAGAGAGAAAGACTATAAAGACTTTCATCATCAAATGTTTATCAAAGAGCTAGGGGTATCAGAAAAAATAGTAACGTTAAACTAAAACAGGACTAGGGGGACATAATGAAATGATAGAGACAAAAATACCAGAAGTAGTTAATCACGGTAAAGTAGTAGCAGTTGTAGACTTATTTAAAATACTAGTATCTTCATTACTAAACGGAAACACCAAATTCTTACTTACCAGCAGACACGCAAAAGAAGATAAAGCATTATTTATTACCTGTTATTGTGAACCTAAAGATGTTGGAGCATTACTAGGCAGGCAAGAGTCAGGATTTATAACCCCTACTAAATGGGCAATACTAAGAGTTTTAAATATAGTGGCTTATCATGCCGGTTTAAACAGTGTAAGCATACAGATAGATGATTTTACGAAAATGCCAGCACCAGAAGGTGAATAAAGTTTAATTAAATAAAGGAGAGAACAGATGAAAGACAGAAAAGCAAGAGAAGGACTATTAAAAGTAACAAAGGAACTCGATATATTAGAAAAAAGGTTAAAAGAGGATTTATATACTTATGATATAAGCAGTTTAATGAACCCATTCTCGCTATTAGCAGCAGATAAAAAGCTAAAAGTAGATGTATTATTAGCAAAAATAGAGCTTATGGATGAAACATTAAGAGCAGTTATATCTCATTTAGGTATAGTTTTTGATACAAAAAAAGCAACCCCGAAAAGATTAGTAGCTAAAAAGGCCGAAAGAGCCAAAGGCAAAAAGTGATTACTATGAAATGCTGTGATAATTGTAAATATAACGCATTGGCTATATACCTTTGAATGTAAAGATGAAGAGATAAAAGGTGGTTTTATGATAAGAACAAACAAGAAGTCACTACTAGCAAACTATGACCTTATAGAGAAGGAAACATAATGGCTAATAATAGAATGGTATTAGTATGTAATAAGTGCAACCCTAAAGAATGGGCTTATGACGACGATATATTTGTATTAGCTAAGTATTCACCTAGTAGTGGATGGAGTACAGTTAGGGATATAAACAGAAGTGTCACAGGGTCATTAAACGAATGGGTAAATAAACATTCCCATAGTAGCGATATGCACGGTATTGATTTTAGAATGGAGTACGAACAAGATGGCAATGGCTAAGGCAAAACTAACTAAATCAGAACAACGAATAGTAGATGCCATTAAAGATGAACTACATAAAATGGAGCTTCAAAGAATGTGGAATAACTTACCAACAGAAGCAAAGGCTATGTTTGACCTGAATAAAATAATGGATGTGCTTAATGGCTAAACAAGGATGTAGAAGTAAACTATCTAAAACAGTATTAAGTGAGAATGAAAAATTATTTGTAGAATTATACTTTACTCAATCAAGCGATACTTTTGGAAACGGTACTCAATCTATCATAGAAGCGCTAGGAGAGAAAGAATTTATTAACTCAAGAGGCATACTAAGCTACGACAATGCCGCTAGAAGGGCTCACGATTGGCTCAGACTTACGAAGATATACGAAGCTGGTAATAAACTTATAGAATCTCAGGGATTTAATGACTCATCAGTAGACAGCCAACACTCTTTTGTGATTAATCAGTCAGCAGAACTAGGCACTAAACTAAGAGCCATTGATATTTACAACAAGCTAAAAGGTCGATATGAAATAGACAATAAGCAAAGAGAGCTTAACGTCACTATTGAAATAGATGGTCAAACAGCTAACACTTAAAATAAGTACCAAGGGATTATTTAACCCGGTATACATTCCACACATAAATAACCAGAACAGAGTGCAGATATATTATGGTGGCTCATCATCAGGTAAATCAGTATTCAAAGCAGACAACGCAGTTTTAGATGTAGTTAAGGGCAGAAACTATTTAATTTGTCGTAAGACAGCAAACACCCTTAGAAAATCAACGTTCAATGAGATCAAGAAGAGTATATCAAAGTTTAAGCTAGGGAAGTATTTCGATATAAACAAGTCTGAAATGGTTATTACGTTCATTCCAACAGGCAACCAAATCTTACTTGCAGGGTTGGACGATGTAGAGAAGATCAAATCTATTACCCCGGCAGTGGGAGTTATTACTGATATTTGGGTAGAGGAAGCAACAGAAGCTAGCTATAACGATATTAAACAGCTAGAGAAGAGACTCAGGGGGAAGAGTAAGTTTACTAAACGGCTGCACTTGTCATTCAACCCGATACTAAAAACCCACTGGATTTATAAAGAATATTTTGTGGACTTTTGGATTGAGGGCCAAAAATATGTAGAGAAGCCCGGACTATCTATCCTTAAGACAACGTTTGAAGACAATGATTTTTTAGAGGAAGATGATAAAAAGGCATTGAGGGATGAGCCGGACCGTTATTACCGAGAAGTTTATAGTTTTGGTAATTGGGGAGTATTAGGCCATGTAATATTTAAGAACTGGGAAGTAAAAGAGTTTGAAGAGGACCGTTTTGACAACTGGAAAAATGGTTTGGATTGGGGATGGGTGCACCCTTTTGCGTTTGTAAGGTTACATTACGATAAAGATAATGCCAGAATTTATATATGCCAAGAGATATGCCAATCTAAACTAAATAATAAAGAATCTGCAAAGTTAGTTAAACCACATGTAAAGAATGAAATAGTTACCTGTGATAGCTCAGAGCCTAAGTCAGTTGCAGAATATACACAGCTAGGGATAACTGCACTCAAAGCTAAAAAGGGAGCAGGGAGTGTAGACCATGGTCTTAAATTCATGCAGGGGCTAACAATAATTATTCATCCAAGATGTCAGATGTATGTAAATCAGATACAAACCTACCAGTGGAAAGAAGATAGTGATGGTAATGCTTTACCTGTACCAGTAGATAAGGACGATGATTTAATAGACGCTACTCGTTACGCATTAGAGCGTGACTCATTCTCTGATGAAATACCAGAGCCAGCGAGAACCAAAGAAGATTTAAAAGATATGGATATGTTTACGCCAGAGTATGAAGAGCTGGAAGATGAGCTAATGGTAACTTACGAGGGTGGAGAGTTACTAGACGGTGAAGAAGATTGTATTGATTCAGTAACAGGGTTTTAATAGATTACTTGACAGTATATGTTATAATATTAACAAATGAGGTGCAAAATGAGAAAAGTATTAGTAGGAATTTTAGTATTAACAAGTATTGGTTTTGCAGGTGAAAGTGTTGAGTTAGATTTTGGCAAGGCGTGGGAAAAAGATATTAGCGAATTGCCACCAAGGCTAATGATAAAGTTTGACTATGCAGAGAATAAAAAAGGGTTTATTAAAGTGAAATAATTTCTTGCATTAGAAATTTAGATATGGTATAAATATAAGGTATTTACAGAACAGTTTGACATAGCAACAGATTAAAACTAGCGCTGTGTATTTTTTTGCATGGCGACAGGGGGAACTGTTCAATGCCAGCAAGCGATACATCGAATAGTAAATATAAAAATAAAATAGCTGAGTTTGACATTCAGCTAGTAGACGATAATAAATTCAAAGATGTTTTACCGGAAATGGGAAAGCAGTTAAGCGAAATCCTAGAGGCTTACATCGACCTTAGAAAATTACCGCACCCTTATTATAATTGGAACTCACTCACTGATAAGTGGGCAGAATATGATAGGTGCTATGAAATTAGAGCTAAATCAGATAGAGAAGAGTACGAGTACAAAGGCACTTCAAATATTATGTTACCGGACTTTCATGCTACTATCGAGATCATAAGGACCAGAGAACTTAACGCAATCTTCTCTAATAAAGATATGTTTGAAGCTAAACCAACAAAGGTGAGCGGACAAGAAGATACAATAATCGCCAAAAATTTAGTTAAACATAATTTTGATATAGCACCAGATTTTAGAGGTGAGGTTGAAAAAGTTATTCAGGATAGATTAAATTATGGTACATGTTTCGCCCGGACAATATTCACAGTTGATGAAGTTAAGCATAGGGTTATGGAAGATAAAGTTTTAGATGATAACGGACAACCTATTTTAATTGATGGAGTGCCACAAATAGAGCCAGAACCTTATGAGGCTTATAATATTACAGAGAAAAAATATACATCTTACGAACATTTAGATACTAAAAAAGTTTACATTCACACACGCATTGAAAAGATGGACAACCAAGAGGCTTGCTTTATTCTTTGTCAAAAGAGTTATAAAGAATTACTAGCGCTAGAAGCAGATGGTTTAATTGCAAAAGATATGGCAGATTATATCAAAGATTTTGAATCGGAAAACACAGACTCAGATATAGACGAGGCACAAGATAGCCGATCAGTTGATGATAGCACTGTAAATGTAGATGGAGCAAAGGTTTACGACACATACTTAGTTTATTTTTATTATGGTGAAGGTGATGATCGCTGTGTGTATGAAGCATTTTATTTAAAAGACGATAAGATAGTTGGCCTTAGAAAGTCACCCGTAGATAGCATAGGCGATATTATCAAGAAGGATTGTTATATTACTATCCCCGGTTATGCTTATGGAATCAGTTTAAGCGACGAGCAATATCCATCTTACATATCTAAGAACGCAAGATTTAATCAAGTGTTTGATTTAAGCTCTTTTGAAATTAAAGGTGGTGGGTTTAAAGACCCTCAACTATTACCTAATAAATCTTTTGCCAGTGCTAAACCCGGAAAGTTTGATAACGTCCCCGGACTATCAGCGCTATTAGGTTCAGGAGCTAAACCAATACTTACATGGGCAGAGCTAGGGGGTAAAGCACCAAGCTCAACAGGGTTAGATGTTGTTAATTTATTAAATCAATCGATACAACACGGCACAGGCGCTACTAATTTACTTGCTGGTATGCCGTCAGATACAGAAGTTGATAAAACGGCTACTGGTATTCAAACAGCTATTAGTGCGGGTAATGAACGTATCAATGCTAACTTAGGCAAGTTTGAAGCTGGTCCAATGATTAAAGGTTATGCAGATACTTGTTATGAAAACTATCAAGAATATTTAAACCCAGAAATAGACTTACCTATAATGCTAGACCCAGAAGAATTAATGTATAACAATGAAGAGGGGCAACAAGTACCAATTAATTTTCCTGATGTATTGTTAGATGTAGATTTTACCTTCACTGCTATTAAAAGGGTAGTGGAATCCGAAAAGCAAATAGGTAAAATGATGCGCCTATTACAATCATTAGGCCAAATAGTACAACAAACCGCTGCAATTAAGCCAGCATTAGGATTGGAAATAGTAGAGAAACTAGATTGGGAATATGTAATTACTGATATTGCAAAAAATATAGGCGTCTCTGATCTTGATAGATTATTCCCTACATTTAATCCGCTTAAAGAATTAATCCAAGCTAAAGAGGAATTAACAGCACTCGCACAACAATCTGAAATGACAAACGCTATGATTGGTGAATCAATGAATAGGTTAAAAGAGAACGGGAATCAAGACGCACTTGATACTGTTAATGGTGTAATGGCGGAGGCACAAGAAGGTGGACCTCAACAGTAAATTAGAGCTTGAACAAACGTGGATTATTAAACATAAGGCAAGTTTTAAGCCTTATAGACAGCATTTAAAAGGGAGGCGTGAAGCATTAGTAACTGCAATAATTGCTAGTGATGAACCTTGCTTGATATTAAAAGGAAGGGTGCGAATGTTAGAAGAACAGATACAGGCTTTAACTTAAAAGCATTACAGAAAAAAAGAATAGGAGCGATAAAAATGGTAGACACAGAAAAAGAGAATGTAGAAATAGTAGATGGGACTATCAAAGATGACGAGATTAACCCGGCATTAATAGATAATCCTGATATGGGAGATGAAATTGACGACGATGATGATTCAGATGATTCCGATCAGTCTAATAAAAAGGCTAAGAAAGAAGATTCTGATGATAACGATGACAATGACATTGATGATATTGACCTAGAAGATGTTGATGACGATGAAGATGATGACAGTGACGATGATGATAGTGACGACGATGATGACGATGACGAGTCAAAGAACATTGAAATAGAAAAAAAGATAACCGAATCTCAGGTTGAATTACAGGGAATCAAGAAAAAGTTTGATAAAGTTATTAAACGTAATGAAGCCCTTAAAAAACCAGAAGAGCCAAAGAAGGACCAGTATGGAGATTTGGATGAAGCGGACCAGCGCAAGTATGAAATAAAACTTGCAACGTGGGAATCTAAACGAGAAGACTTGATAGCAGAGCATGACGCTTTAAAGGAAGAATTAAAAGACGAAGCAAAGCAACAAGAGGTTACGTTTAGAGCAGCGCATAGCAACAAAGATATTGTGAAGTTTGAGGCTTATCTTAAAGAGAAAGATTATCTTTATTATGCTTATATCAATGGTGATGAGACACTCACTGATTTGTATAAAGACTATCAAAGACGCACTGGAAAAGTTGACAAAGACATTAAGCAAGTTGACCGCCTGAAAAAGACAGGTGGAAAGATTAAGAAGATAGATACTAAAACAAAAGGATTAGTATCTACTGGTGGTAATGGAGTGCCAAGTAAATATAAGTACGCTAATTTGCCTGCTTTTAAGAGTATGGTTAAAGGTATGAAACAGCGTAAAATTGATTTAGGCGGTAAAAGATTTACCAACGAGAGAATTGAAAAATTATGCAAACAGGAATACAAGACCTTAAAAGGTATTCCATTAGTTTAGAAAGGACTAATAATTATGGCAGTAGGTGGAAGTTACGACCCAACAGCGTCAAACGTAAGAAGCTCTTTTGCTTCATTAATGAAATCATTTCCTGAAATCAAGGAAGTATTTTTTGATGAATTCAAAATGTATCCAACGCTTTATACTTCGTTTTGCGATGTTGATAGCTCAAAGAAAAATATTGAACGAGAAAATACAGTAGGTGGTAGACCAATATGGACTACTAAAACAGAAGCGGCAGAATTTACTTATGGTGATTATGCACAAGGTACAGAACTAACATACGAACATTCAACTTTTACAGATGCCTTTGATGTTTCCGAAGAAATGGTTGAAGATAACCAGACTACCGGAATCATGGATAATGCTAAAGAAATGGCTCGTGGTGGATATGCGGCTTGTGAAAATTCAGCAGTTGCGCTTTTAGATGATGCGTTCTCGGCTGGTTCAACAGGTACGGATGGTGGACAATTATGTTCGTCTACTCACAATCTTATCAACTCAGCAAGCACTGGCGACAACGCTGAAACGCTTGCTCTTAGTGTTGACGGATTAAAAGCTATGTATCAGTTAGCGGACAACATTGTTAATGAAGCTAATTTGAATGTTCCGGTAGAATATACTACTCTAGTTATTCCACCAGAATTGAGACAAATGGCAGAAGAGTTAGCTGGTTCAATCTTGACACCTCAAAACTCAAACAATGCAATTAACATCTATAAGAATCGTATTAAAAAGATTGTGGTTAATCCATATCTTTCAAGTACAACTGCATATTTCTTAGTGGCACCAAGCCTTAAGAAAAAAGGTAGATTCTTTTGGAGAGTTAAACCAATGTTCAGACAATTTATTGACCAAGATTCAGGCAATCTAAAATACCAAGCTAGAGAAAGATATTCAGTTGGTCATACAGATTGGCAAGGAATTTTAGGTTCAACAGGTGTAGCATAGATAATTAATTAAACCGAACGTCCCTATGTGGGTTCAGCCTCCGGTGAAAATCCGGGGGGCAAGTAGGAAGGAGAAGTAAAATGGTAGCAAGATTATCAAGATACCCTAGTGGTTTAGATGTTGATGAAGTAATTATATTAGAATTACAAACGTCAGAGCCGTCTAGTGTATTATTTAGTGATGGCACTGCTTACGATACTAAGGTTAAAGCCGGAGGTACTCGTGGTGCATATTGGTTAGAAAGTGACGGACTTCATATAAACGTTGCTGGAGTAGATAGATTGGTTCCTACATTAGGAGCTGATGAAGTACCAAGTTTAGGAAACGCTTATATTGCAGGGCAAACAATCACGGCTAACGCTGGAGCTATTGCAATTTCAGATACTTCAACAGGTTCAACTAATACTCTTACTCTTAGTAAATCAGGTACTAACACCGGGAATACTATTGGTATTGATTTAGATGCGTCAGTTGGCGGTAGAGCATTGTATATTGATGCTGGTGCAGGCGCAAGAACAGCAGCATTAGCTAAAGTTAAATTGGATGGTACTTTTTCTAGTGCGTCCGGTGGTACTCTCTTAGATGTAGATGTTACCCAAATAGGAGCAGCTTCATCTTCATTAATTGATATTGATGTGACTAGTATTTATACTGGTTCAATTTTAGATGTTGCTATTGGCGCAGCGGCGACTACTGGATATGTTATAAACGCAGACCTCAACTTAGGTGTTGCTTATGGGTTTATGAATATCGATTGTGGTAATGTTACAAGAACAGCAGATGTTATTGATGTTACTTTTGACGGTGCAGGTAATATATCGTTATTAGACGTTAATTGCACAAACACTGGTTCAGGAGATTTAATTGATATTAATGTAGACAGTGTTCATACTGGTAATGGTTTAGATATTACCTATGGAACTGGTGCCGCTACAGGAAATGCTATTGATCTTAACATGGGAACTAATGTAGCAGGTTCAGCTATTGATATTGCAAGTGCAGGTACGGCAGATGGGGCGGTCCTTAATATCGCTCATACTGGTAACTTAGCAAATGGAGCAACAGCAGTTAAAGTTAATTCTACAGGGGATTATGCTGGTGCAGATGGAAACACGGTTGAGATCAGACAATTAACCGGAGCAGGGACAGCAGGTAACTATGCATTATATATTAGTGCACTAGGAACTAATGTTGAAGGTTTAAAAGTAGATGATGGTGGAGTTGTCTTTGACGAAACTTTATCAGTTGCAGGTTCAACAACTCTTACAGGATTACTTGTTACTAGCGGAACACAATCACTAAGTGGTGCTGGTGCGGTAGATGTGACTAATATGATTACAGAGGTTACAACTACAGGCGCAGACGCTTTAACTTTAGCTGATGGTGCAGAAGGTCAACACAAGTATATTACTATGATAGTTGACTCTGATGATGGTACATTAACTCCAGCGCATTTAAACGGTGGTTCAACAATCACTTTTGCGGCGGTTGGAGATGCAGTACATTTATTATTTACTAATTCTGCATGGCAGATTGTAGGTATCAATGGTGCAGTTGTAGCATAAATGATAGAATAATGAACCGTTAAGGTTTTATTCAATGGGTGGGGCTAGGTTTATTCCGAAACCCCACTCAAATAACAAACAAGGAGAGGATAGATGAAAGCACAAATAGAAAAGAAAATAGAAGAGATTAACGCGAAGTTTAAAGAAGGGGAAGCACAACTTGAAAAAGCTAATAATGAGCGTACAGAGATTTATGATTTTTTGAAAAGACTACAGGGAGCTTATACAATATTACAAGAGCAATTAGTATACCTTGAAAAAAAAGAAGTTAAAGTACCTAAAAAGAAAAAGTAATGAAAGATTATAAAATAGGTGATATAGAATTTACTGATGGTGGGGATAGGGCAGACCGCATAATGCCTGATGATATGAAAGTTGAAAAAGAAATAAAGGAAAGTAATGCCGATAAAAAAGCAGGCTATGACACAGAGAACATACAGAGAGTAAAGTATGATAGGGCATTTAAAAATGGAGAAGTCAAAAGAGGTTTTTCTATGGGCATTAGTTTTGATAAGAACGGCAAAATAATATAGGAGGAATAAAATGGTAAGCACACAAGAAAAAATATTAAGTTTAAAGGATTATGACCCTAATTCTACACAAATGGTAAACAAGGCAAGACGAAGACAACACGTTATGGAAAAGAACATGAAAGCATCGCAGTTAATTATTGCAGCAAAGAAGTTGAAAGTTGAACGCCAAACTGGTGACTTAAACCCAGCAGCAAACAAACTTAGAGCGATGAAAAAGAATGATACTTTACCAATAGAAGCATACGATAAAGTTTTTAGTGATAGAATTAAAATATTAGCTAAGCAAGTTAAAAACTTGACTGAGCTTAAAGATGCACAAGATGGTTTCCTTAAGGAAGGTCAGAATGTAATGCTTAAAGATTATACTTTAGAAATTGAAAGGCTTGAAATTGAGCACAAGCAATTTACTATTAAGTATGAAGCTAAGCTTAAAAGAGATATAGAGACGGCTAAAGAAGCTGAAAAGGCAGAAAAGTTAAAAGTTAAAGTAGATGATAAAGATGATAAGGCGATGGAAGGGCTAGACGTTAAAGCTCCAGTTATTGACGAAAAGACAGAATTATTAGCACACGCTAAAGAGTTGGGTATTGACGCTAAGAAAACTTGGGGAATACCTAAGTTAAAAAAGGCGATTAATACCGCACTTAATAGTGATACTGATGGAGGGGTTGAGTAATGGGACAAATAATTGATGCAA
>Ga0307928_10004202_pt1 | contig 10941 bp, 14 predicted proteins | sample AceLakmetagen232_FD_201815 | JGI IMG/M metagenome (GOLD analysis project Ga0307928, IMG submission 201815) | Saline water microbial communities from Ace Lake, Antarctica - #232 | ecosystem: Environmental > Aquatic > Non-marine Saline and Alkaline > Saline | place: Antarctica: Ace Lake...
ACACTTCGTATCCCTGAGCGGTCATTTGTGCGTCGATCCTCTCGTCGTAAACGTCGGGTTCCATGAGTTCATCCCGAATGAGATCGCCACCGAGATCGGCAACCCAATCGAAGATATCGGAACCGTAATCTCTCTCATCACCTCCGCCTCCGCCTCCGCCTCCGCCTCCACCTTCCGGCGGCGTCATTCCTGGCTTCTTGTCGGGGTTTCCGTACCTCCCCAGCATTGTGAAAACTTGAGGACTACCGGTCGATCCGCTTCTGCCCATTATCATTTGGGACTCCTTTTCGTTCGCCCCTTCGGTTGTCTGCCGATACGTTCCGCTGTCACCGCGAATCCAGTATCCAGCACCGCCGTAGGGCTCGTTGCTTGAGAAAACAGTACCGTAACCGGGAGGAGTCGTCCACCTGATAGGCGGTGCGCGAAACCCACCGATGTAGCGCCGATCATCCGTCAGCTCGTAATGCTGTCCGCTATCGGCGTCGTACCCAATCGAGTGCGTGAACGTCTCTGGCGTTTGTATTTCTGCCACTCCGCAACAGTAAGATCGAATCCCAATACTGCGACATATCGAACTCCAGAGAATGACGAGACAATCGCAATCAGCCGCGCCACTCCACAGCGTTGTGTGCGGTCCCTGCAGGATTTCGACGTTCGGGGCTTCCATCAAATACACGATATTGCGCCGAATCCAGCGGGCGATCTTCGTCGGGGCCTGCCTCGGAATGTTTGAGCAGTTGCGCGTGATGTGCTTTGCCAACTTCCGAATGTCAGCATCCATCGCATGACGCATAGCGATCCGGTTCGCCTCTGCGATCCGTTCCCACGCCGACATACCGACGCTGTCGTTTACTGTCAGTTGAGTTGGTGCGCTTTCCATCATCGGGCGGGCCAATCCGCGATAAACGCGAGCATTTCGGGTCCACCATCGAGCCAGTATCGTTTACCAACATAGCTGGTGGGGCTAGATTTTCCCGATAGGCTAGTCCAATCATCAAACATATTTGTGCGCTGTGAGGCTGTGAGGTTTCGCCACCTGGCAGCGCCAGCGGCTTTCGCCTCGCGCCAATCATTCCAGGTTTTAGGTTTCCGCAAGGTTCCACTGCGCTCGAGCTGCTGTTCTCGAGCTCGAGCGGCTACTTGACCACCGGGGAATTCATCCTTACTCGGCAACCTCCAAGTTCCGATCTGCATACCCCAGAAATCAAACCCTCTGTTCGCGTAGAGTTGGACGTACTCGAGGGCGATGCTCGAGGGGATACTCCACCTGGCCGAAATCACATTTGCGACCTGTCCAGCACGCCTGCGAAGCGCTGATGTGTTCCCTTGAGTAGCGTTCCAAGCAGCACTAGCTCTCGCCGCTGCTTCGCGTTCTTCGGTTTCCTCCTGAGTAGGTCGGAGAATGACGTACTCTCTCAGCCCCGATTTCCATCTTTCATATGCTGATGAACCGGGGCATATGGCTTCGTCGGGATGAGTATCACAGTAGGCTTCTTTCATATCTAGGCGGACGGACCTATCGCCTGCGCAGTAATCAGCACAAGCCTCTGGTGGCCAAATAGCTGGACAGGTCTCGAGGCAGTAAACCTCCTGATCCTCTTCGCTAAAGTCGGTGCGACGGCGCCAACCTACGATCAGGAGTGCCCCCCCGGCTATAGCTGCCAAGCCGATCCCAGTTTTGAGGCCGCGATTCAATGTACGTCTCCTAGTTGTTCGAGATAACGCCCATGATGCCGAGTCCAATCGGACCGGTGAGCAGTCCGACCGGTACAGCGATCCAACCCCAGCTACTCTGTTTTGCCGTGCTCGGCGCCATTGCCTTGCCAGCCTGGAAACTCAAAGCTCCGCTCGCAACGAAGAGGCCAAGAACGACCGCGAGTCCGAAACCTGCCCCTGCCATGGCTCCGCTGTTCGGTCTAGGTCCTTGAAGATTCGACGGGTCGCTATTGGGAGCTCCATACCTGGGCTGAACCCAAATGTCGTCTCCCAACGCTGCCCGCGCTCCCATGGAACCGCACCCACACGGGTTTGCGTAGCGCCCGTTTGCTGCTCGGTTTCGTAACATTTTTACTATGGGCGGTTCCCATGGACTCGACGGATAGTTGAAGCCTCTCATTAAAACACCTCGATTCCTGCTCTTTCACCACGATAAGCTAGTTCACCTGCGATTGAGTGATCTCGTCCCACATTCCCGTACTGGCATGTACCCCTGTAACAAGTCCACGGTTCCGGACAGTCTGTCCGGTAGGTGCAGGGTTTACCGCCGGGTGAGCCTACGCGCACGCTCTCTGGCAGAACCCACCACACCAGTCCCCCAATCGCTACCAGCACACCACCAGCTATGAAGTATTTTTTCATTCTGGAGGCTTCTTGAAAATGAATACCATCGCTAATATCGCCACGAGGACGCCACCACCGATTATGATCGTATTTAGCTGATCCCTCGAGGCGACTCTCTCTTGTATCCCAGCTCTTGCTGTCCGAGCGCGATCTCGCTGATCAGCGAGGTTTCTCATTGCCTCGATTTCGCGTTGGCGTTCCCTCGAGTACTCGGCCTGTTCTCGAGCTGCGTCTGCGGCTTCGCTGGCGCCGAGTAGCCCGATAAAAGCGCCACCCAAGTCCATAACAGAGCTCAGAGGGTCGAATGCGCCCATCGTCGGAACGTCTACCGGTGTGAATATGCGCTGGGATTTCATGTTCTAAGCCTACCTGGAGATCATTCGAGACGGCAAACCATATTCAGACTGTCGCCCAATGGGCGACAGTCCGGTTGTCGATTACCAACCGCTCATAGCTGGATCAGCCTCGAGACGTTTTTGACTCTCAGGGCGATACAGCATCACCGGGGCGCGGACAGCGTTGAAACGGAACTGCGAATAGTCTGGTGTTTCTGGTGTTTCCGGTGTTTCCGGTTGGCGCTTCGACATTATGATGTAGGCGATCCCGCCAATGACACCGGACGCTCCAACACTTGCAGCGGCATTCTGGGGGTCTGACCACGCCGGTGCGTAGTAACTCAATCCAAAATAGGTGCCTACGCCAGCGACAGCGGCAGCGGCAGCACTGACTAATACGGTTTTGTATTTCTCGTTCATCTCACCACCGTGAATTTTCGTGTCTTCGCCATGAGTCCGACCACGCCAGACCGGCCCCTCATATTATTGATAGAGGGGGTCTCGCCTCTCTTCCAGTCTGCGACCTGTCCTCGATCAAATAAATTTGTGCCGTATCTGTTCTCTTTCAGATAGTCGTCTAGCGCTGTCCAGTTTGGCGGGTAATTATGCTGGTAGGCGCGAACAAAGGCTCGCCGTACATCTCTCAGAAACGGGGTCATGGTTCGATCATTGGCATAGCTTCGCCAATCAATCGCGAGCAATTCCGAGATTGGAGCGGGTGACTTGCGGTCGCTGTAGAGTTCCCTGAGTAGATTCTGCTCACGGGCAAACATGGCGGTGCGGTTAAGTCTCGTGTGCATCGAAGCGCACGACTCGCCAGGGCGAGGAGTACCGCCCACACAAGTTACCTTCACATCTGTGATGCCTGCGACAGCATCGAGATAGTCGTTGTCCTCGAGTTGCTCGTCGAGCTGCTCGTCGAGTGGGTCGGATAGCACCTTCCGTCCGATGAGGAAGACGATCACGCTTGAGCCAGTGACCGCGAGAGCAATGGTAATGTTTCGGGTACGCCGTTTCACCCTTATAGGATTACACGGTCAAGCGGTCCTGGCAAGCCGCTACAGCGATCCAGGGCGGATCACTTCGGGGAGGTCGTCCACTAATTCAGGTGGCTCGGTAGGTGTCGCGGCGTCGTTCTGAGGGAAGTTCTCGAGCTGTCTTTCGGGGGTGTTGGAGAATGAACCGCTCGAGATCGTCTCTGGTTCTTCCTCCTCGGCGGCGTCGTCGTCGAAATTCGGAATATCGATCCCTACCTGAGCTGCTCCAGCCTTTATGATTGGGAACAGCATACGGCCCCACTGTCCAATCGCCCCGATCTCAGGATACTTGCGGTCCATCTTCCTCCACCACCACTCCGTTCGGACCTCTTCCGGCATATTCTGGTCTGGATAAGTGGAGTGAGCTTTTTTGACTTTGTCCTCCACCTTGCGGATAGCGTATTCGTGATCTCGGTCTTTCTGGCGCAGGTCGGCCTCATGATCCGATTTGAGCCTGCGTATCTCATCCTCTCGGCTTCGGTCCGCACGCTCGAGCGCGTCCTTTTGAGCGTCGGTGTTACGAGCGATCCGATCCTCGTAACGCTCTTTCTGTGAGTCCAGCCGATGATTCCAATCCCGCTCGAGGCGTTCCTCTCGCTCTCCCCAAAAAGCTTTTTGCTCTGCGAGCATTTTACGGAAGCTATCGAGATCCTCGCCTCGACGGTCTGATTGGCGTTCGGCGTCGTCCGACTCGAATTCTCGTCGAGCCTCGAGGAGTTCGCTCAGGGTAGCGCGGTCCTTTTCCCAACGTTCCTTATCGTGTTCCTGTTGTTCTCGTAGGAGAGTGATTATCTCGCTATCCCTCCCGGTCTTGGCCTCGAGCTCGGCGGTAGAGATCCTTGTCTCGCGATTCTTCATCTCCTCTTCGCGCTTATCGAGGAGTTTTCGCTGTTCCTCCTCACGTCGGCGCATATCTCGCGATGCCTCCTCGAGCATCGAGTGAGTAGCGCGGAGCGCTGGATCTTCGATCCCGGTGTCAGGAGTTCCGAAAACGCCCCCTGCACTCTCGGCTGGCGCTGCCGTTGGATCGCGCACATAGATCCGATAGGTGCCTTTCATTCGTTGCCGTAGATTAGTCACCGAATATGGGATTATGGAATACCGCCCGATGAAATCGTTACGCTGGCAATAATCAACGATGTACTTTTCGTCGGCGTCCGGTGTGAAGTCGTGGAGCTTCTTATCCTCGAGACTCCGGAGCTGAAGTTTTCCAATCTCGTCGCGCTCGTGTTGTTCGAACAACGGGTGCGGGTTTACTGGTGGCTGTTCGCCTTCTGTTGGTGGCATATCGCCTCCTTTGTGGTTGACCTCTAGTTCATAGGGTCGGTATTCTACACCGTAGCCCACACCGTAGACCAGACCGTAAACAAGGACCGTAGGAAAACAAATGCCAACAGATCAGAAAACAATCGACCAGAAAGCAGCTCGAGCAGCAGCCATGATCGGCACTTTGGTTGCTTCAACTTTCGAACACGCCTACCAGCCAGGACTCACCCCCGAAGAACGCCAACAATGGTGGGAAGCCGCTCACGCCGAGTTGGGATTCAAGCCAATGGCGGGAGCCAGCGGGAAAATGGCAAAAGTAGCGGGGCGCGTGATCCTCGAACTGGTGTATGACCACCCCTTACTCGCGTTCCGGTTCATGGACGATCTCACAAGCACACCCCCAGCGGATTGCGTCAAAGCCATCACGACTGCCGCATTTCAGGCGCGTCAACAGGTGATCGACCAGTATGATCAACAGGGTTTAGACTTCGCAGAAATCGACGAGGACGAGGACGAGGACGAGTTCGAGGTGATCCGCTCCGATAATCCGCAGGATCAGAATCCTGAATATACGTCACCGATTGGAGATCCTACGCTGACAACAGCGAAGCCGACCATGCGAATACTCGAAACGGAACCGGAGCAAGATCCCAATGAATCCGCCGAATAAACACATTCTCAAGGCGATGTCTGAGGCCGGAGCTGTTCCTGTTCGTGATCTCGAAATCACAGAAGATGGTCACACGAGAAATGTATCGGTCTGGCGGGTTTGGATGGACGAATGTGTCCCTCCCCTCCTCCTGGTCGTCGAAGGCGAGAGCTGGAGCGATATACCAGCGATCACTAATACCGTGAAATGGTATTTAGATCGTGTTGAGTCGATGATCGATGAGGTCAAAGGGCAAACGGCTTCTTGCTACATCGAGGTTGAGCTACTGCTCAATGCCGCCCGTTCGGGTGTCGTCTCTAAGAAGCTGGTTGTCAGAGCTCGGACTGATTTGGATTTTTGGGAGAACGTAGAGAGGGGGTTCCTCCAATACTCTTGGTGGCCTCCACCCGCTGATCCGGTCCAGAACACCGAAACTCCGGTGAAACCTGCGTAAGCCTGCCCCGTATCCTTGGACCTCGGTGTCCGAGCACGTCAACGAGATCCGCAAGTTCCAATTCCCCGGCTACCAGAGTCGGTTGATCTGTCGCCCACCGGCTTTCCAAGATCTCGCAGATCGTCGTTGTTTCCCAATCTGATTCAGGAACGTCTAACTCGTCGAGGGCCAGAAACGGAACCGCGCAGATCTCCTCGATCTTTTGCGCGATGTTGTCCGCGCTTCGAAGTCTTCGGTACATGGCTCGGATATCCACATACCGGGCTTTGATCTGGCGCTGCTCGACCATACCGCGCACCATTGCCGCGAGAATCCAGCTCTTACCTGTTCCTGTCGGCCCGCTGAGTGTGAAACCCTCGCGCGCCTCGATCCATTCGAACTGCTTAAACCAAGCTCGAGCAAACGCAACGAGGTGTTGACTCCCCTCTTGATTTTGCGCCTCGAGAGTATCGACCTCGGCCAAGAGCAGCTTGTTGGGAATGTCCGCGAGGTTGAGATCTCGAATCGTGTTGACTGTTGACCAGCAACTACCGCAGCGAAAATACACGTCCCGTCCGTTTTCGGCGCGCAAAACCTGGTGGTTCTCGTCGCACTCGCAGTGCTTGAGGCACTCGCAGCGTACCGCCTCGCAGGTTGCCCCAATCGAGCGCCGGAACAGGTAGCCCCGCCCTCCACATAATTCGCAGTTTGTCATTGTCCAGCCCCCTTGGCGTCTCGCTTCGCGAACCAATCGTCTGGGTTATCTCCGGTCTTCCGCCGTTCTTCGTAGCCCTTCAACCTGCTGTTCTTCCGCCCTGGCTTCCGGCGCCTGGTTCCTCGAGCTGCCCCCTTCTTTGCTGCGTGTCGTGGTTGTCCGTACTCATCGGCCCGATCAGCAACAATTCCAAGCTGTTCCAATGGGCTGGTACGATATCGCAGAGCGATCTTGATCGCCTCCCTGAGCGCTTCGTCGCTGTAGGTGAGCAGATTGAGAACCGTTCCCTCGTTATCCGGATTGAGTAGCTGCTGCTGGAGCTGCTCACGTCGTCGGGACCGTTTGATCTCCTCGAACACTGTCCAGACTGTTCCGAAGCGTTCAGTGCTCGCATATTCGGGCGTCGAGGTGGTTGGTGCTGGGGTTTCTGGCTGAGTAATTTGAGGCTGTGTGAGTGCGGGGCGCGGTAGCGGTGATCTCCTTTCGTCGATCCCCTTTGGGGTGATCCCCAGAGGATCATGTTGAGGTGATCCCTTGGGATCATGGTCGCTCTTAGAACCGCCCACATTGCGCATTACGATAACAAAAGCGGCTCGGTGCGGTTTTTGAAAAACAGTGAGGAATCCCAGATCGGTTAGATGAGCACGCCATTTCTGAATCGTTCGAACCTTGACCCCGAGTTCTGCCGCAGCGCCAGCGTTCGACCACCACGAAGCGCTCGATTCATTCATCACGGCGCACAACCACCCGAGGTACAAATATTCGCCCTCTGAAATTTCTTTCTTGATCCTGGCTTTGATAACTCGACGCGGGATCTCTGCCATTCCAAAGTAGCGAAATGTTGACTTTCTGGGCTCTGCGGCTACATTCTGCGGTGATTCGTTCATGATTTTACCTCTGTATCTTTGTGAAACGGCACGAGGGCGACCTGCGAACACGGGTCGCCTTCTGTCGTTGCATCTCTATATTCTGTCTGGTATAACTTGATCACGTTTGGGGGCTCCAACGCCGATCTCACGTCCCATGAGTGCAAAACCAAACGGCTTTCCCAGAGACCCCCCCGTACAACCGGGGGGGTCTCTGCGTTTCCGCGTCGTCTAGCGTTCTACTGCCGCTAGAAAGATCCCAACGATGGGATGGATCACTCCGCTTACGGGGTCCGTGTAGACGTTCCCTGCGGCCCGCATGGCTGGCGTGTAGTCAGCCTCGTTTAGAATGATCTGGATAACGTCGCCGGCGGCGAGGTCATCACCAACCACATAGGCGTCTCCCGCAGGGTTCCCTTCGTCGGTGACGCTGGTCGAATTCACCGTGAGGGCGCAACCTGGGACGATAGCCACTGCAGCTTCGTTGATGATGCCCTGATCGGTGGGGCGGATATCAATAGGCCAACCCAGAATACCGTTGACGGCGTTGGTAACAGTGTTGAACCGCGCAGCCTGTTTTGAACCGGGGATCTCGTATCCGGCCTCTGGCGTGATCATGTCGGGCCAGTAGTTGGCCTGGATATTACCGCGCGAGAAAACCTGAGCGTCGAGGTTCGGATCGTTGAGGATGAGGTAGGACCCGTCGGGCTCGCCTTGGGCATTCAGCACGTTAACGCGGTGCGGTCCGTAGGCGAGACGAGCGCGAATCTGGAGAGGTGCTCCCTGGCAGAACAACATGCAGGGGTTGAACAGCCCGATACCCAAATTAATGCCGGAAGTAATGCTTCCGTCTTGATCCAGTTCTACCATTGCAGCGATGAACTCACTCTGCTTGTAGATTCCCGAGGGGGTGATCATCGGTGCTGCTGGTACTCCCGGTGCGGGATCGGTGACTCCCGATACCTCGGTTGGAAAATAATGCTTCATAAATCGTGGAACCATGGAGTCTCCTGGTCGGGTTTACTGTTCGGCTAAGTTTGCAGGCCATCTCGCCGCCACGTCAACATGGTACGCGGCAACTGCCTGTTTGAGAACTTTTTTGATTCCCGGCTTTTGGATTGCGCACTCGAGGGCGCCAACCGCAGAAACGACCTCGTCGCCGGAAAGTATGAAGAAATCAAGAGCACCGATCAGCTCGGCAACCTCTTTCCTGAGTTGGGGTTTCGAGTCGCATAGCCCCGCCAGTTCACGACCGTTGGCGCGGATCTTTTTGTCAACATCTGTCGGACGGTACATGCTCGCGTAGAACACCGGCTTGATAGCACCTTGGACTTCTTCGACAAATTGAGCTCGAGCTAACGCCACGGCATCGTAGGCGACCGATACGCGCCTAATTTCCGCCTCGAAATGAGCGGACACGCTCGCTAAATAAGCGCCGTAGAGATTCGCCCCAATCGGTGCGCACGTCCGAGCGAGCGAGACGGTAAACTGGTGTTTAGCCGCTGCACCCTTGGCTTTCCTGATCTTCGTGAGTAGCCAATGACAGAGAATTTTGGTTCTTATTTCCATGATGCCTCCTGACAGTAACCGGACTATTTCGCAGCCGCAACGATCAAATCGTGATTTGTTGCTGGGTGTGAATGTGTTTCTTGAACAAGGCGACTTAGCCTATCAACCGCACGTTTCAACTCCTCGAGTTTCACGTTCGCGCCAGCGAGCGAAGTTCTCAACTCCTCTTTGAGTAGTTCGATCTGTATAGAAAGAGTGTCAACTCGAGCGTCGGTAAGCCTGCGATCTGCGGCGACAGTCTCTTCGAATGCGGTAATAACACGGTGGAGCATTTGTCCCTGGTGCTCTCTATCTAGCTTTCTCTGATCACTATCCACATCCATCAACCGGTTCACCAATTTCCCAATATCAGCGAGCACCTTCCTAGCAGCTCCAAGGAGGACGACAAGAAACAGAACAACTTGTATAATGACTGCTGGTAACTGCGTAGCCCAACCGTCGGTGCTAGTTGTCTGAGCGATTTCCTGTAACTGAATAAGCGTCTCAGGGTCCATTCAGAAAGCATACACGAGGGGAGACACCTAGTGAAGCGTTGACGAAAGAGGTAAGATCATGGATTCTTGATCTGTCAAATACTGAAGGAGCCCCTACGATGCCCACAGAACTACAAATGAACGGTCAACCGCCCGAACCAGGTTCGAGCAAAATCACGTACCTAAATGTCTGCCGTGTTTCTCCGAATGGCATTGACGCCATTGCGGACGGCACGCTCCTAAACCCGTTCAAAACGATTCAGGCTGCGGTTGATTACGTGTCCGCTCTCACCGGCGGCAATCAACCCGTTCTGTCGAACCCCTGGGTGATCAAGATCGCTACGGGTGTTTACGACGAAACCGTAATCGTGCGCGCCGGTTACATCGACTTCGAAGGGGAACTCGGAGCCAGACTAGTGCCGACCACCGGTCCTGGTATCGTATATTCGAATGCTACAGTGGCTACATTGGCTGCATGGCTCGCTGGTGGTCCCGGTAATTATGAGGGCGACTATGGCGATCTCGCTATCGACGCTGCGGTGGGTATCGGTGGTTCGCGGATCAGTAATCTGACAATCACCCCGGTTGCCGTCGAGTATCCCGTCGTAATCGCCGGTGTCGGCGCCGGTAACACTCTGTTCCTGTCTGGAATGAAGATCGAGAGATGTTATCTCAGTGACGTTTCCAACGCCCTCGCTCTCTATGCTCGCCTCATCAACATCTTGGCAGTAGGCAACGCGGTGGCTGGTCCTAATGGGATTGCGACCATACACAACCTCGGTGTTTTTCAGGTGTCCTCTGCCTCGTTCGGCGGTATCGACTTCACCAGCGAATCAACCGACGATGCGCCGGCATTCGGAACTGGTAGTGGCGACATAGAGTACGCTAACATCGGCGGGAATATCACCCAAGCCGGCGATTCAGGCGGGATAAACCTGAACTGGTGTAAGGGCGATGACTTCGATGCTATCGGAGCCGGCACCGTGAACATCAAAAACAGTAACCTCGAAAATGTTACTGTCAGTGGGACAAACCTTTTCGCTGCCTCCGAGTCGCGAATTGATGACCTCGACCTCGGTTCGGGAATTGCTTTCGCGACGTTCACCGGTGGTCATATCGACGGCGCGTTGACAGACCCCGATGTGAAACTCGCCGTTGCACATTCGATTCACGAAGACCAGCGGGCATACCTCAGATTCGGTGCTCCGGTGGAGGTCGCAGAGGTAATCACGATCCCATTCTCGTTGCAGGGACTCAA
>Ga0307928_10004203_pt1 | contig 10940 bp, 15 predicted proteins | sample AceLakmetagen232_FD_201815 | JGI IMG/M metagenome (GOLD analysis project Ga0307928, IMG submission 201815) | Saline water microbial communities from Ace Lake, Antarctica - #232 | ecosystem: Environmental > Aquatic > Non-marine Saline and Alkaline > Saline | place: Antarctica: Ace Lake...
TGTGTGTTAAGTGTAGGGAAAAATATTCTGTTGATGCAGATCTTAAATGTGAGGAGGAGAATCATGGCGAAGGGTGAAATTAACATGAGGATCACAGTTGTTTCTATGTATGCCTGTAATAGCTGTGGGGTTGTTATGATTGATGGCGCCACGCAGGATGATGTTGATAATTTTATGTGTATGCAAGAGCAACTGTTTGCAGAGGAAAGTGGGTTGACGTAATGGGTAAACGTGGGCCGTCACCTAAAAATGAGGGAAGAGAAAATGGGTAATACATTTTTTAGATATGGGATAGAGGCGATAAATAAAAATATACGCTGTCGAGTTGAGGTAGAAGTTATAGCGTCAAATGAAAATGAGGCAATAGAAAAAGCGAAGAAATTAGTTGCGCGGGATTATTATAACACTAGATCGGTTTTTGAATTATATTCAGGCGGGATAGTAAAAGGTGGAGTTATGGGAGGGCGAGGGGCAGGGGGAGCATAAAATTATGGGTAAGCGTGGGCCGTTGCCAAAGAAAAAACATATGAAGGTGATGTCAGGGAAGGCGGCATTGACCAGGGAGAATCTGGAAGGCGCACAAGAGGCGCTGCATACGGATCCGCCGGATCCGCCTGCGCACTTATCTAAAGATGAGCGAAAGGTTTGGGATGAAACGATCAACCTTCTCAGGCCGTCCGGAGTTCTGCATCAAATTGATGTGGCGATATTGGCTGCGTATTGTTGCAGCTATGCCCGGTGGAAGCTGGCGGAATCTCAGATCATTAAAGAGGCGAAAAAACCTTATACGATGAAGGGGCTTGTCAGTGAGGGTGCAGCTGGCCAGCTAGTCGTTCATCCGCTTATCAATGTCAGCCGCCGAGAGCGCGCTGATATGATCATGTTTGCCAATCAGCTTGGCATGACGCCATCAGCCAGGATGAGGATCGAAACGCAGCCGACGGGTGCGGAAACCAATCCGTTCGGCAAGTTAAAAAAGAAAAAGAAAAATGGAGAATTGGTCAAAAAGAGCAGAGGATTACGCAAAGTCCGCAAGCCTCGGAAAAAACAAAGATAGGTTTGGGAAGTGGGTGAAGCTTGCCTGTAAGAGATTCCTGAATGACCTTAAAAAGGCGCGCGCAAAAAACGCGCCTTTTGTTTTTGATGAGGACGAAGTGGACAACGTATGTATTTTTATCTCTAATCTCCCGCACGTTGAAGGAAAATGGGATAGCGACACCATCACATTATGTGATTTTCAGGTGTTCCTTCTGGCCAATATATTCGGATTTCGCAATGTTGACGGGTCCAGACGTTTCACATCAGTCTTGTTTGCTGTCGCCCGTAAGAATGCAAAGTCCACACTGGCGGCCGCAATAGGATTGTATTGCCTTACTATGGAGGACGAAATGGGTCCGCAGGTCATTTCAGCTGCTACGACCGGAGATCAAGCCTTCATTGTCTTTAATGTCGGGAAGCGAATGGTTGACCGCACAAAGAAGCTGAGGGACGCCTTCCGCCTTGAAGCGTACACAAGGGCGATCTCCTGCCTGGAAAACGGCGGACTGATGAAGCCGATCAACGCCAAGGCATCCACGCAGGACGGTTTGAACCCATCATGTGCCATCGTGGATGAGGTTCACGCGCACAGGACACATGATCTACTGAATGTCCTTCAATCTGCCTCCGGTGCCCGCAGGAGCCCGTTATTTTTATTCACAACCACAGAAGGATATGAGACGCCCGGGCCATGGCCGGAACTGCGAAAGTTTGCGCAGCAGATCCTTGAAGGAGTTATTGAAGCTGATCATTTTTTCGCGCTGATCTATGCGATCGATAAAAAGGACGATGAGTTTGATGAAAAGACCTGGGAGAAGGCTAATCCGCTGATCTCAAGCAATAAGATTTTGCTTGATCGGATCCGCATAGATGCCACAGATGCGAAATCAATGCCCGGTCGGCACACTGAATTTCTGATCAAGCGGGTCAACCGGCAGGCTTCCGTGTCGGAGGGATGGATCAACCTGCAGAAATGGAAGGCGTGTGAGGGTAAAGTGGACCTTGAGTGGCTCAAACAATACCCCTGTCACGGTGCGCTAGACCTTGCCAGCACGCGGGATCTTACGTCTTTTCGTCTCATATGGCTCATAGACGGCGTTATTTACACGCATGGATGGCGTTGGGTGCCGGAAACAACGGTCCAGCTGAGGATCCAGCGCAACCTTGTGCCGTATGGGGCATGGGTAAAGGGGGGGCACATCATTGAAACGCCTGGCGAAGTGACTGATTATGACGCTATAAAAGCGAAGGTCATTGATGTGAATGCTGAGTTTAAGCTGGTTGGCGTGGCTTATGACCTCTGGAATGCGGCGCAGCTTGCCTCAAAGTTATCAAATGAGGATATCGACATGATCCAGTTTATTCAGGGGCCGAAATCTTACCATCCGCCCATGAAGTTCTTTGAAGAGGCATATTTTTCTGGCAACTTCCGGCATAGCGGGGATCCGGTCTTGACCTGGTGTGCGTCGAACATCGTCCGCCGTTTGGATCCTAACATGAACATGGCTCCGGACAAGAAAAAAAGCAATGACAAGATCGACGATATGACAGCGCTCCTGATGGCCATAGGGATAGCGATTTCAAATGAGGAGGAAGAAGAGGACTTTGACGGGTTTATCAGCGATCCGATTATTTTAAAGTAGAAATTTGTGGTAATGCGTAAAAATGTGATATTATATATTTTATCCGGATTGGAATCATAAGGATGTTAATGGACGTTTTTCAAAGTCGGGGAGAAGATGTTTTATGTCAGTAAAAATAACAATTAAGAAAAATAGTAAAATTATGCAAAATGTTAGCTTTTCAGAAGATGCTGCTATTAGTATGCTTTTAGTAGAAGGTTTTACAAATTTAACTAAAAGGAGGAGATATTCTAATGCCAGAGTCTCAAGATACCCAGGAAAATATAAAAAATACGCAAGAGGGCTCCTTAGAGGGAGAACAACAGGATCAGCATTAGGGGCAGCAACAGGGCCAGCAACAGGAAAATCCGCAGAATAATCCTAATGACAATGGAGGCGGTTCGGCGCCAGTTGTAGAGGTTCTCCCCAAAATTCCTGATAGGTCTTGCGACAGAGGGCAAGGAGCATTTTCTTTAAAAACAAATTTGCCACCAGAAGTCGCATTGACTATGTTGCCACATATTTCCGGGGATGAAAGAAAGATGCTAATTGGCGAATTGGCTAAAGAAAACTCTCGCCAGTATGATGCTTTTTGCGCTGTATTAAATCATAAAAAAAGTAGGACGAACCATTGTTTTTGGAGAAGTGTTTTATTAATAATTTTATTTGTAAGTCTTATTGTGTTTTTTTCTATATTAGGCAAGGAGGCATTTGCCGAAAAGTTAATTCAAACTGCCGTTATTCTTTGTGGAGGCGGAGGACTTACGACTTTATATTTGTTTAACAATGGCTATTTGTCTCAACCAGATGACTAACTCATAAAAGGTGACATAGCTTTGCCGGTCAGCAGTTGAAAAATAAGTGACATTTTCATTGACTTAACCGCCTTTGTTTTATATATTTAGAGTAGGTATTTACATAGCCCCGCAAGGGGAATGACAGGTCGAAAAATAATCATAGACCTCGTTTGCATTAATTTGCAGACGGGGTCTTTTTTTTGGCATTTATAAGGAGGATTCGCTTGAGCGTTTGGAGAGGCGTCTTAGCTGCGTTAGGATTCGGGCTATCAAAAAGGTTTAAAGGCGTTCAAGTCGTTGATCCTTCGACAGGAAAGCTGACAAACAGGACTGTTAATTCTGATACAGCCCTGCAGCTGTCTGTTGTTTTTGGATGCGTCAGGCTTTTATCTGAAACCATTGCCGGACTTCCGCTTAAATTTTCAGAAGTTGGACCTGGAGGGTTCTTGAAGCCGGTCGAGCATCATCCGCTTCATCATCTTTTGACGACCAAGCCGAACAGGTATCAGACAAATATTGAGTTCTTTGAAACATTGGTTTTCCAGCTTGCGCTTCATGGGAACGCGTATCATCGGATCGATCGGAATAGCAAGAAGGACATCGTTTCTTTGATGCCGCACATGACGCCTCAAATTACTACGATTATCGGAAATAGCGGAGACATCCTCCATCAGTATAGATCTGGCAGCGATTTCAAAGAATTTAAACAGGATGAAGTATGGCACAACAAGCTATTTGGAAACGGAGCGATTGGGATGTCGCCATTGGCATGCGCACGCAACGCAATCGGCGTCAATATCAGCGCTGAGGACCGAGTCAATAAGATGGCGAACAGCGGATTTAAGCAGGCTGGTATTTTGTCAATAGACAAGATACTGAAAAAGGAGCAGCGGAAAGAATTAAGAGAGTCTTATCAGGAAAAATATGATGTCGGGGACGATGGATTGCGAGTGCTTGAAGCTGGAATGAAGTACACTCCGATCGTTGCGAACCCGAAGGATGTTCAGTTCCTTGAAACGAGACGCTTTCAGATTGAAGATATCGCGCGCTTTTTCGGTGTTCCGTCGGTATTAATTAACGATACATCAGCGTCAACTGTTTGGGGATCAGGGATAGAACAGATTTTAAAAGGATTTTATACGTTCGGGCTTCGGCCATATTTAGAGCGCCTGGAGGCAAGCCTGAAAGTATGGCTTTTACCTTTAGATGAACGGCGGACGATCGTTCCATGGTTTGATTTTGACAAGCTGTTGCGCGGTGACGAAAAGTCGCGGTTTACAACGTACACCCTTGCTGTTAAGAACAGGATCCTTACTCCGAATGAATGTCGCAAACGTGAGGGACTTGAGCCTTTAGAAGGTGGCAATGATTTTCCAATACTCCAGGGCCAAGCCCCGGCAAATAATAATGGAGGAACTTGATATGAAAAATCTTAGAAAACATCTTCCGGTACTCAACGGATTTGAAATTAAGCACGCGCAAAATCGTATTGACGAGGAGATTCGGAATAGATGGAACCCGAATATAAGAGCCAAGGCAGAGGAAAAGAATAATGTCATTACGATCTATGAAGTAATCGGCGAAGATTTCTGGACAGGACAGGGGTTTACGGCAAAGCGTATGTCGGCAGCCTTGCGATCGATCGGGAAAGAGAATGATGTCGTCGTGTCGGTCAATTCTCCGGGAGGGGATTTCTTTGAAGGTGCTGCGATCTACAACCTTCTGCGCGAACATGAAGGCAAGGTCACAGTTCAAATTATCGGTCTTGCCGCCTCAGCTGCCTCTTTTATCGCCATGGCAGGGGATGATATTCAGATCTCTGATATTGGGTTCTATATGATTCATGATGTGTGGAGTTTTGTATGTGGCAATAAAAATGATCTGCGTGAGGTTGCAGACACATATCAAATGTTTGATGAGGCCATTGCTGATATATATGCGAAGCGATCCGGATATGAGAAAGCTGAAATCGTTGAAATGATGAGCAAGGACACATGGATGAATGCGTCCGACGCTGTAGATAAAGGTTTTGCGGATCAGAAAATGGATGAAGAGGTTGTTGACGATCCCGATGATGGCGGGGAGAAAAAGGCTCGGGCTATGGCCAGACGTTCTGTTGAGCTGGCGTTGGCCCGGGATGGAATTTCAAGAAAAGAAAGAGAGAACATTCTTAATACAGCATTCGGCAAGCGTGATGCAGCCGGTGCGGTCGTGCGTGATGCAGACCAGAATGAGGATGGATTGAAGGACCTACTTAAAACAATGAAAACAGGAGGGTAAAACTATGGATATCGTAGCGGAATTAAAAGCGGCTTTTGAAAATTTCAAAACCGAAAACAACGAAGCAATGACCGCTGTTAATGCCATGATCGAAGAGCAGAAAAAAGGCAATGAGCAGGGCGTTTCTGAAGTTGTTGCTAAGGCAGAAGAGATCACTAAAAACGTCCAAGGGAATGCTGACCGGCTAGTTGAATTAGAGCAGAAGCTTGTCGATGGCATTCAAAAAGGCACTGAGTCGCCAAAGAGTTTGGGTCAGCTTGTTATTGAAGACGACATCTACAAACGGTTCGCTTCTGGTGAGTCAGAAAAATGTCGGATTGTTTTGGCGAAGGACTTTGATGTCCGGAACAACACGATCACAGGGCAGTCCGGTTCTCCGGCTGAAAATAATGACACGCTCACGCCAGCACAGCGTATTCCAGGAATCATTCCTGGGGCTTTCCAGCGTCTTCGCGCGAAGGATCTGATCCCTCAAGGGACCACTATTTCAAACGCGATCGAGGCAACGCGTGAACTTGCTTTCACAAATTCGGCAGCCGAAACGGCTGAAAATGCGAAAAAGCCTGAAAGTACGCTCACGTTTGAACTGATCAATGTTCCTGTGAGAACGATTGCTCATTTCTTGAAAGTTTCAAAGCAGGTTCGGGACGACGCTCCAATGCTGATGTCGTACATTAATACCAGACTAGCGTATGGTGTTGATCTGAAAGAAGACGCTCAGATCATTGTCGGTGATGGAACTGGCCAAAACCTTGAGGGGATGACCCTTGCGGCAAACCGTTCAGCCTTCACACCATTATCAGGGTATAACAGGCTTGATTCGATCAATTATGGGAAGCAGTTGATCGATGCGGCCGGTTATATGGCCACTGGCGTTATGCTGAATCCTGCGGATTGGGGTGCGATCGAGCGGACAAAGGTTGGATCAAGTGATGCCAGATATATTGTTGGTGATCCTCGATCTGCTATGGGGCCGTATCTGTGGGGTCTTCCTGTTATTGTTAGCCCGAATGTCCCATCCGGCTATTTTGCGATCGCCGCGTTTGATATTGCTTTTATGTATTTCAAACGCCAGGAGACAACGGTTGAGATCTTCGAGCAGGATGAGGATAACGCTCAGTATAACCTGTTAACGGTTAGGGCTGAAAAGCGCTGCGCTCTTGTTGGTCAGCGTCCGGCTTCCGTTTATTATGGTGCACTGACGTTATAATTTTGATGTTTTAAATTTCTTCCCGGGGCGGCCTTAGCGTCGTCCCGGGTGAAATTTTTTTGAAAATGTGAAGGAGATTTTAATATGAAAATAAAGATAAGAGCAAAGCGGTTTTTTATCAGCGCTGCATTTGGGAATGTTCCGGCAGAGAAGATCCTTGAAGCATCAAAGGCGCAAGCTGAAAATTTAATTGCATGTGGACTTGCTGAAGAGGTTAAAACAGCGACCAATGAAGAGGCCCAGAAAATGATTGATAGGGGTGAGGCCAAGGTCCCAAAAGAGGCAATTATAAAAGATGGTGATCCGGACCCCATTCAGCCCACCGCGGAAAAAACACCTGGTGCATCATCGCAAGCGGCCCCAGCCTCACAGAAGAAGACTGCGAGAAAGTCCGCGCGTGGAAAAGGAAAAGCAAAAAAAGGAAAGTCGCGGTCATAAACACGACCTTCCGGATGGCCCCATGGGCCGATCTTCTCTATGCATGTGATGGCGATTGGTGGGATGAATATATAGATGAGGCCAGGAAAAAATGTCAGAGTGAGCTCTGGGCGTATGATTTTAATGCATCTGAAAAATATGGACTTAATCGAATAGAAGGCGATACGAGAGGGAAGGGGCTTGGCAGAAACGGAATTATTCATACGGGAGGGAACAGCGGGTATCAGGCGGTAAACCTGGTCTATTTGCTTGAAGCGAAAAAAATTATACTTTTGGGGTTCGATATGCAAAGGACAAACGGAAAATCACATTGGCATGGAGATCATCCCCAGAGGCTTAACCGGACCTCGGACATGAAAAGCTGGGTCCAGAAATTTAATAATTTAGCGCGGGATTTGCGTGAGGCTGGTATTGAAGTGATCAATGCTACACGCGAAACCGCGCTTGACTGTTTTAAACGTGTCCCGTTGGAGGTGGCATTATGAGCATTAAAGTTATTACCGCGCCAGATTCCGAACTGATCACAGTTGTTGAAGCTGCTGAATTTATGCGGATTGACAGCTATTCTTCCGAGACAACAACGATATCTGCACTTATTACGGCAGCACGTCAGTGGTGTGAAGAATATCTTGGTCGGGCTATCGGGATTCAGACGCTTGAGGTTATCCTGGATTCGTTCCCATTAAGAGGGATCGTCCTGCGCTCACCGGTTATCAGCGTCACATCTGTCAAATATCTCGATACGTCAAACGTCCAGCAGACTCTCGTGGAGGACACAGATTATTATATTGCGGAGGATTCGGAACCTGGTCTCATCAAACCTGTATCGGCATGGCCGAACACGCTCAATATTGCTGATGCAATTCGAGTGCGTTATCAGGCAGGTTATCAGGCGGCCGGTGACAGCCCGCTTCTGTCTGCAGAGCTTCCATCAACGATCAAAACTGCCATGCTGATGCTGATTTCAGATATGTATGAGAATCGCGAGGCGCAGGTTGAAAAAGTTTTGAATGCTAATCCAACAGTGGAGAGGTTGTTATCCATGTACCGATTGGAGATGGGGATATGAAGCCGGGCAGGATGAGGCACAGGATCACGATACAGCAGACCGCAAGGACGCAGAACGGTTTTGGTGAGCCGATTGATTCATGGTCTACGTTTGAGACTGTCTGGGCCTCTGTAGAGCCATTGAGGGGGAGAGAATTTTGGGCACAGCAGCAGGTGAATAGTGAAGTCTCGATCCGTGTCCGAATGCGGTATTTATCAGGCGTTACATCAGCTATGCGGATCCTTTTCGGGAGCCGTATTTTGCCGATTGAATCTGTCATAGATCAAGAAGAGAAACACAAGGAAATGCAACTGATGTGCTCAGAAGGGGCAAAAGAAATCTGATGATATCTGCAAAAATAGAGGGACTAAACGATCTTGTCAAACGCATGAAGACGCTTGAGCCGAAGCTGGCCAAGTCAGCCTTGAGATCTGCAGTTGGCGCTGGTGCTCAAGTTATCAATAAGGAAGCACAAAGTATAGTAACCGTTGATGAGGGTGATACAAAAAAAGCTATCCATAAAAAGAGATCTCGCAGGGAATCAAATAATCATCGGGAAACTTTTACAGTAGGCGTGAAAAATAACAAAGCTCCGGGATGGTGGCATTTAGAGTTTGGAACGAAGAATATGGCAGCAAAGCCTTTTTTGAGACCGGCATTTGAATCGAAAAAAATGGAAGCGGTATTAGCGATAAAGACAAAGCTTTTTCAGAAACTTGAACAATTAACCTCGGGGATTTAATGATCCAGGCTGAATTATATCTAGCATTAGTGTCAGATCCAGATGTGGCGGAACTTATTGGGACAAGAGTTTATCCGATGCGGATGCCTCAAGGCGGGTCCCTTCCGGCCGTCGTTTATCAGATCGTGGGAGGAACGCCGACAACAAGCCTGGATGGGGACAGCGGCTTAGATGGGATCCGGATGCAGATCAAGTGCTGGGCAAAAACATACGCAGGCGCGGACGATCTGTCCGTTGTTGTTAGAAGCGCTATAAACAACTCAAATATTTCATCAATACCTTTGATGCCTCCAATGGATGAGGAAGACAAGGAAACAAAATGTTTCGCTAAAACAGGAGATTATAGGATGTGGTCGGATGTCAGTTCTAGCGCATCAAGGACTTTGTCGAGGTTTGAGCGTGTCACTTTTGAGGGCGACGACGTAATAACCGAGGTGGACCTTCCGAGTGCGATCGCCGCAAATGGATTCTATCTTGTAACAAAGAACGGCAGGATCGTTCAAGAAACAGAAGAATATGCGATCAATGCGGGCCGCAATAAAATTACTTTTACGGAAGCGCTGGCCGGTGGAGATTTCAAGGATGAGGGGATTATCATTTATCAGAAAGAGGTATCTCCGCAATTCGGGCGCACTGAATTTGAAGGAGACGATGTAACGACCGATATCGATCTGTCATCCGCGATTGTTGATGATGGATTCTATTGCGTGATCCTGAATGGTCGCATCGCTAAAGAGGGGGCCAGTGAGACATACACAATAAATGAGGATCGAGATAAGATCATATTCAATTCGCCGCCGGCGGGAGGAGACTTCAAAGATGAAGGGGTTATCATTTATCAAACGACATAAGATTATTTTCACACTTCTGATGTGTGCATTTATTGCATCAGCTGGTCCAGTATATTCTTATCTTATCAAAGCCGAAGAGGTCCGTATTCAGGATCTTGGTGGATATTATACTAGCATTACGGTTGAGGGAGCGTTGCAAGAAGCTGGCGTCAGCACTGGCCATAATGCTGTCACGTTGGACGCCAATGCGGATGCGGTCCTTGATCTATCCACGCAGGAAATTGGGCTTAATACTCAAAACGCTAATAAGGTATTTGCCGGACCAGATTCCGGCGGCGACGCAGTTCCGGCGTTCCGCATACTTGTTTTGGATGATATCCCCAGTCTTGTTTCGTTATATTCTTCTGCTGGCCATGCTCATGATGGCGCTTATCAGCCGTTGTCCGCAGTCCTTACGACGTATGCCGGAATAGATCCGAGTGCGAACGCTCAAACATTGCTAGGCCGGACGTTTGCGCAAATGAGGAGCGATCTGGATCTGGAAGCAGGAACAGATTTTTACAGCAAGTCAGCTGCAGATACGGCTTTTGAGAGCGCAACGTCAAACGACTTCGATCCTGACAGGCTGAGCGGGGATTCAACAGATGATAATTTAGTGGATGAAAGCATTATTGATGCGGACATGGCGAGGGACTCAGAGCTTCCGACGGCATCCTCTTTAAGCGTTGATGATCTTATCGCGCTTTCAGGTGTGACCACAGGGGCGCAGCACTTAGGTGCGTTTACCGGATCCACAATCACGGACAATCAAACGATCAAAGCAGCAATACAGATCCTTGAAACAACGATCGAAGGGCTAGGCGGAGGGCATGATGCAGTCACGTTGGATGCCAATGCGGATGCGGTCCTTGATCTATCCACGCAGGAAATTGGACTCAATACTCAAAATGCAAATAAGGTATTTGCCGGACCGG
>Ga0307928_10004204_pt1 | contig 10939 bp, 6 predicted proteins | sample AceLakmetagen232_FD_201815 | JGI IMG/M metagenome (GOLD analysis project Ga0307928, IMG submission 201815) | Saline water microbial communities from Ace Lake, Antarctica - #232 | ecosystem: Environmental > Aquatic > Non-marine Saline and Alkaline > Saline | place: Antarctica: Ace Lake...
AATAGCTTTTGGCTGGAATAATGGAATTAAGCTTGCCAAAGGAGACTATATTGTCGTGATAAACGATGACATTGTTGCCAGACCAGGATGGATTGAGGCGATGTTAGAAGGCTTTGAAACAGAAGGAGCTATGGTCACAGCGCCGTCAGTTGAACATATGGCTGCAGGAACTGGAATAAAAGTAGACCACACCTGGTTTCCTGGATCTTGCTTTATGTTGAGTAAAAAAACAATTAAAGAAATTGGTTATTTTGACGAACAATTTGCTCCATTCAATTATGAAGATGTTGATTACTGGACTAGAATTTGTAAAGCAGGTGGCAAGATGGTTAGAAATTATGCGATCCAGGTAAGGCATAAAGAGGGCGATGTAATTCACAAGTTTGAAGGTGGTGGAGAAATTAACGATGCTAATAGAGACCGATATATAAAAAAGTGGGGTTTTGACCCAATTAAGGTTTTCTACTGGAAGACCGATGTTTTCCCCTGGCAAAAATAGACTTGCAAACCTATAAGACAATGCTTTAGCATTATCTCTATATGTCAGCAACCTTACAGCAAATTTTAATAGATAGCGCCGCTTACTTAGATTTAACGGCAGAACTTCCAACAGACCAAGAATTAACAACTAGAAAAAATTATGCCGATAGAGCTGTTAGAGAAGGGGCTGCTAGTGGTCATTTAAAAGAATTTTCAACACCTTACACTACTTATGCAACTTGTGCTACAGTTTCACTACCAACCAATTTTAGAGAAGAAGAAACAGAACTTTACGCACTAGATACGTCTGGGAGCTGGAAGTCTTTTCCAATTATTTTAGCAAAAGAGATTTATGGTCAAAATATTAACGACCAGTTTGCTTATATTACTGGCAATAGAGCCGATGGCTTTGTTATGACCATTAACAATCTCTCAAATTACACAACCTTATCATTTACTTATCAAAAATATCCTGCTGGGCTACCAAGTCTATCAAGCATTTGTGAACTCAGTGACGAAAACTATGTGACACGCAAAATTGAGGCTTATGTACTCGAGTCACGAAGCGATGACAGATTTACTCTTGTTGATGCCGATGCGAATAGAAAACTTGCCAATATGTCTGGTAGAAGCAATAAAAAGCCAGCTGGACAGGGAAATAGAACAACTAGAAATTTTAATAACCCACTAGGATAATCAATGCCTATTTTTTTTAACAAGACACCTAAATTTAAGCCGGGGAAGCCGATAACTCGGGAATGGAAAGACTTTAGAAAAGGTTTGAACTTGTTGCTTAGGGCAACCGAGCTTGGAACTGACGAATATTCAACTGGTGATAATATTATGCTTGAGGGTGCTGGCGTACCTACTGGTCGCTGGGGAACTCAAAAATATTTTGATGTTAATAGCACTGGAACCATTAGGGGTTTTGCTTTTTTCAATGATAGAGATACTGATGGTAGTTATGACAGAGAAATCCTAGCCTTAACAGATCAGGGGTATCTTGCTAAAAAAAACGGCTATTCTTCCGACATAGTCACTGGTCAATCTTGGCCATCTGGGGCAATAATTAGATCAGAGCAACTTGGTGGCGAAACTTACATTGTTTCAAGAGATGTAACTTTTACCAAATATGATGGCACGAATTTATCTGCCTTCAACACTATTTCAAAGCCAACAGGTCTGACAGCCACTAATATCTCTGGGGCAACCGGAGCTAATATCATTTCTTATAAAGTAGCGGCAATAGGACCTGTTGGTGGTTCAACTGAGTCTAGCGATAATTATGTCCTAGAAAATATACCATTTGATTTGACCACAACTAGAATAGACATTAACTGGTCAGCTGTTAGTGCAACATCACTATCAGGATATGAGATTTTCAGAGGAACAGCTGGTGATGAAGGATTTTTAGCAGCAGTTGGACCAGACATAACAGAATATACCGATAGTGGAGAGCCAGTTTCGTCAATAATTAGCGCTCCAATTTTAAATACTACTGGAGGCATAAAATCAGATTTGCTAGTTAAATACAAAGATCGTTTGGTCACTGTTGATAAAGATGATCCAACAAAACTAAGTATCTCTGGTCGCTATCCATTTCATACCTCATTTAGTTGGTTGCACGGAGGTGGTAGTGATTACATTGATCCAGATGGCGGAGAATCAATTACTGGAATAGAGGTTCAGCCAATTTCTGACAACATTGTTGTTTACAAAGATCATTCTTCTTATCTTGTTAGCACTTCTTTAACTTCAATCGGAAACTACTCAGTTCTCGAGATTTCTTATCAACCAATTTCAACATCAATCGGATGCTCGAATCAAGAGACACTAGCTCCTGTTGAAAATGATATTTTCTATTTTGGTCGTGATGGCATTTATGTTACTGGTTATGAGCCAAACTTCTTAAATATCATTAGAACCAACGAGATTAGCGCTAAAATTCGCCCATACTTAGAAACAATCAGCGACGATGACTATAAAAATGCTTGTGCTGCATATTTTGGCAGTAGATACATTTTGTCACTTCCTGGGAAACGAGAGATGGTTGTTTATGACAGAGAAAGAGGTTGTTTTGCAGGAATCTGGAAACTACCATTTGGCATTTCTCATATGAAAAAATATTATGACGATGCTGGTACTGAGAAGTGGGTGCTTGGAAGTTCTGAGAATAATCAGGTTTATACCTTTGAAAAGAGTGTTAATAGTGATGACGGAACTTTAATTTACAAGAAATTTAGAACCAACAAAGAGGACTTCGGAGACTGGACACTTTTAACAATCTTGCGCTTCTTTTATATTATGTTTGGAACGATCACTGGTGAGACCACTGTTAATGTGATTATTGAAGATCGCTCTGGTAAAACAAAAAATGCTAAAACTTTTACTATTAGTGGGGCTGAGGTGGCTGGAACAAGTGGTTATGGTTATAGCACCTATGGAACATATCCTTATGGCGAAACTAACAACTCTTACAGTGCTTCAACAAATGAAATTAAGCGTTGGGGAACGATGTTTAAACAAGCAAGTTTAGTGCAGGTTGAGGTCTCAAGCACAGCTAATAATTCTAATTTTGAACTAATAGCAATTAAAATGAGTGCAAACAAACAATCTGAGGGATCGTTAAATTCGAGCCAACGCGTTTAAAGGTTGCACTTGCAAACCTATAAAATAAAACTATATAAAGGAATAATATGGCAAAACTATTTTACCCACCAGAAGACAACGGTCTCCAGAAGACGTTAGATTCTGTTTTATCAACTGGCGTGACTGCTAGCTTAACTCTAAATAATGCAAATAAAATTCAGAACAAACCAGGAGTGATTGTTATTGATAGAATTGATAGCACTGGAACTCTTAAAGATGCGGCTGATAGAGAATATATTATTTACACAGCTGTATCCGGAGTAACTTTAACTGGTTTAACTAGAGGTAGTGGCGGTTCAACTGACCAGGATCATAGTGTTGGTGCTGTTGTAGAATTTGTACCAGATGTGAATATTTTTCAAAATATTACAGATGCACTAGCACTTGCTGTTGATGCAGATGACATATCTAGTATAAATACCACAAACGTAGTTACGCCGGCTGGAACTCAGACACTAACTAATAAGACTTTAACCTCTCCAATTGTTGGAACTGCGATTTTAGATACAAATGGAAATGAAATAATTAAGACCCCTGCTACAGCTAGTGCTGTTAACGAAGTAACAATAACTAATTCTGCGACCACGCTTGCTCCTGCAATAGAAGCAACAGGTGGAGATACTAATATACATCTTTTTGTTAATGGCAAAGGAACTGGAAAAGTCGTTTCTGAAGCTCCAATTTACGGACAAAATTTAACATCTAATTTTATCACTTCTGCAAGCTCAAGCGAGCAAGTTGTTGGATCTACTCCATTACTAATCACTTTACCAATAATAAAAAAAACATGCAAGATAAAAATAACAATTTGTTTTTATACTAGTTTTGCTACTGGAAATACTAATATCAGCGGAACAGTTGGCACAAATTCAAATGGTGTTGGCAATACAGTTGTCGCAAACGTTTATAGTGGATCATCAACTACTAATAGAACTTTTTCAAATGTTGGTCTTGCATCAGTTGATCTTAGCACTCAAAATTATGCCGCTTTTACATGTACTCAAGATTCTTCAAACACTGTTAATCTTTCTGCAAATGGTTATAGAACAGGAATAATAGTTGAAATTTTTGGATAACTTATATTAAAAGGAATACTATGGCAGAAACTAAACTACAATCACAAGCAATAGACACTAACCTAAGAGATGGGTGGATTAATCCTCAAGAGTCATGGGCTTATGCTAGTGCTTCTACTATTACTGTACCAAGTGGAGCTGGAGGAAATACTGATGACTCTGGAGGAAGAAGGGATGGAGGAGCAGGCTCGGTTGGTCGTATCCACTTAGACTACTCAGGCTCTTATACAGGTACAACAAGTCCAACAATCAATACAACTTTAGATACAACAATAAAAGCAGGAGGACCAAACTTCTTTGCGTTCTTTTAGAAAATATATATATTAAGGAAAAAAAATTATGGCAATAACAGCAGGTACCAGCCCATTCATGCCGATTGACTTCGGTTTAACAGAAAAGTTTTTTGGAGATACAAGTAATTATAGACAAAATCTTGTACCAGCATCTCAAAGTAATACTGGTGGTTTGGATTATTCAAATACTCAAAATCAGTCTCTTCAACAAGATCTTCAATCAGTTGGCCCAAATCAAACGCCAGCATATACAAATGCTACAAATGCTTTGTATTCTGCTCAACCAAATCAGAGTATTGAAGTTCAAAGTGTTGAGAGAAGTCCTCAAATTCAGACTAGTTCTAATTATAGTGGAATGAACCCAGCCCAAAAAACTGATTATGCTAAATCACAGGGTTATGATGGCCCAAGTGCTTATGAGGATGCTTTAAATGCAGCTAAACAAGCGTCTAAACCAGATATGAACGCCATCAATGACGTTTACAATCCTATTAATGAATATTTAAGTGGTGAACAAAGCAGAATTTCTGGTCAAATGCCTAGTGTGTTGCAGAGTGCTCAAGAATCTTTTGATAACTCAAAAAACACATTAAATACTGGATTTGAGCAGGGAAACACTCAACTAGGTGAACAGAATATTAGTGCAGAACAAGCTAAAATAAATGAGCAAAACGAACAACGACAACTTTACAACGAACTTGCAATGGGTGGCAATCAACGCTTTGGCGGTGCTTCTAGTGCTAGTGAGGCTTATAGAGCTCTACTAGGGCAAGAACAGCAACGTGTTGGAGCAGCTACTTCCCAACAATACCAGACAGCTAAGAGAGAGATTGAAACTGCTAAATTTAATCTTCAACAAGATTACACTAATCAGATTGCCAGTTTAGAACAGCAAAATAGAGATACTCAAAATGCTATTAGAATGGAATTTGACGATAGATTGTCACAAATTAGGTCAATGAGAGCTGAGAGTGAATCTGCAAAAGCTAATGCTAAATTGGGTGCGCTTCAACAATATAAGGCAGATATGTACAACTTATCGATGGCTAATATGCAATATAAGCACGAATTGCAATTACAGGCTCAAGCAGCCTCTAGTCAGATAAATGATGCACAAGCTCAATGGGATCAAATGATGATGGATGGACAAAATAGTGTAAATACTTTCAACGAGCAAACAGCTGGACAGCCAACAACAAAATTAACATTTGGAGCTAGTGGCGGTGGGAGCAGTGGCTCATTTACACCAGTTGGTCAAATAACATCAGGTAAAAAAGATGAAGATAATATTTTTACAAGTATGTTTGGTGGCGGTAACGCAGGTGGTGGAGCAGGTTAAATTAAAATAGGATATTATTATGGCCAATAACCAAAACAAAAGGTTAGCTCTTTCAGGACTAAAAAAATATTTTGATAATAAAACAGGATTGTTGTCGAAAACAAATCTTGATGAAGGAGCCGGCAATTTAATTAAAAGAGCTAAGCAAAGTAGGCAGAATTATAAAGAATTTCAGGCAAGCACTGGTAACAATAATTTCAATGCTAATCCCCTTTATGGCTGGAAAAGATCAGCAGCTCAAGCTCCATCTAGTTTTAAGACAGTATTGTCACCTGTAATTGGTGAAAAAGCAGCTGATAAGACTGGATATTTTGCTAGGGGAATGACTCAACTAAACCCTATTGGCTGGGCAAATATGCTTACGCCAAATTCAAAACTTGGTCAGGACTGGAAATCTCAGGCTCCAAAAACAGAAGAACAATTAAAAGCTCAAAATCTTGGTAGAAATGTTTATGGAACATTGTTGACGGCACCTATTGGTGGAGGATCATATCTATCAAATATCGGTACTAGAGCCGTTAGGGGTTCAATTCTTGGAGCTAGTATGGCTGGTGGTTCCGAGGTTGTAGGTAATTTATGGAGAGGCGAAGGTCTTAAATTACCAACACTAGATACTGTAAAAAAGGGAGCGATGGGTGGTTTTGAAAATTCTTGGCAACTAGCTTTAACAGATTTAGCTACTGATAAAATTTTAACTAAAATGTCAGTAAAAAATCCCTATTTAAAGAATCTTGTTGGCGAGAGTGTAAAAAAACCATTTCTTAAAAAACAAATTGGTGAAGGAATAAAAAGAACCTTTTTAAGAGCTCTTGCAGAAGTTCCAATGGAAAATACCTTTTTTACTTTTGTTAATAAATTATCTGGTGAAGAAAAAAGAGGTTTTATGCAGGCTTGGGCTGAAAACCTACCTGGTACAATTTCTGGTAATCTATTTTTTGCAGCATTACAGTCTACTGGTGGAACAATAAAAGCATTTAGCGGTCCTGAAAAAAAAGGAATAATTAAAGCAATGAAACAGGCTTATGATACTTTTGTTGATGATAACAAACAATACCAGTTAAAATTCAAAATAAATGGGAAAACTCAAACAAAAGTGTTAAAAAAGGGTGATGCCTCATCGTGGACAGCCTGGTTAGATTCTCAAGGAATTAAATATAATTTAAGCAAGGGAAGCACGCAAATTGGCTCAGTCTCATTTGGAACTAAAAGTAACGAGCAACAACTTAAAGAATTGATGGATAGTAATAAACCAGCAAGTGATGCAGGAAATGCTGAGATTCTAAAAAATATTGAAAATAAAGTAAACAAGATGAAGACTGATCTTGTTATGGATGATGTCACTAAACAGAGATACTTCGACTCAATGATGACTCAAGGAAAAATTACTTACTCAAAATCGTTTGATGAAAAGAAGTTCGGTGATGCTTTTGAAAAAGCCTGGAATGAATCAAAAAATATAGATGAATTTAAGGCTAATTTTGCAGACAGTAAAATAAAAGCAGATGTTGGAATTTTCAAAGCTGCCGGTGACTACGAGGAGTTTTTAGCAACAAGAAATATTAGTGAGCCAGAAATTAAAGCTCCAGTGTTGCCATCGAAACCACTTGATATTGAAACCGCTAAAGAAATTTTACTTGGTAAACCAGAGGTTAAACCAGAGGTTAAACCAGAGGTTAAACCAGAGGTTAAACCAGAGGTTAAACCAGAGGTTAAACCAGAGGTAAAACCAGATCCAAAAGATTTTAGTAAATATCTTAAAATTGGTGATAATAAAAGTGCAATTACGGCAATCGAAGCGGCTACGCCATCTAAAAGAGATATATCTTCAAAAGAAGTCGGAGAAAAGTTTGAGCAAGCAAAAGATGGTTATATAAAAGTTTTAGATAATATTCTTAATAAAATAAGTGAAAAAATCAGTGATGAAAAATTCTTTGAGTTAATTGTTGATGGTGAAAAAAGCAGGGATCCAATAATAAATGAAGCTATCTCAGATTTCAAATATTTAACGGATTCTCTCTATAAGACGATGGAGGACACATCAGTAGGAAAAATTGCTGAAAACTATGTTCCACAATCAACTGGCTCAAGAATATTCTCAAGAGAGCTTGATGAATTATTCCCAGGTGCTTTTATAAATAAAACTAATATAGGTGGAAGTAATCTTAAAAAAAGAACTGGCAAATTATCAAAAGAGGACTATTTAAAAAATGCCAAGGGAACAGTTGAAGATTTAATCGAGCAATCTCTTTATCGAAAATATAGAAATATTTTATCTCCTGTTAGTAAAAACAAGCAAGTTATTTTAGATGAATTAAATGATGTTGATATTCAAATTAAAAAAATAAATGAACTTTCTGAGAATAAAAAAATAGATGAATTAGACGAAGTTGGAAACCTAATTGCAAAAGAAACTGGAACAACTAGAAAAACAAATAAAGAGAAAATTAAAGAAATACTTACTAATTTAAGGAATAAAAAGCCATTAAATTATGTTGAGTTAATGAAGAACGAAACCACTCTCCCTAAAACAGACATTGAATATGGTGTTGATATGAAGCTTGGCACCAATACTCTCCGCAGAGATAGTAATGTGTTTGAGAGAATGAAAAACGATGAATTACAAAGTGCTTTTCAACTAATTAAAGACGGTGACGAGCTTTTCCAACACAGACAAATAAAAACTGACCAGATTCTTTCTAAAGATAGCGCAGAAAAAGATATTATCTCTTACTGGTCTAAAGAACTGGAAATGGACGGTAGAAAACTTGATGTTTTTAACAGCAAGGCTAAAAGCATTGTAAATCGTGTTGGTGCAACTAAATTCAACCAAATGATGCTTAATCACGCCTATAGAAACTATCCTATCGAAAACTTTATTGAAACTTTAAGTAAATATAATTTCAAAGAGTTATCGACCCAAGAATACATTAACGGTTTTGTTCACAGAAATATAATTAAAAATAGAATTGAGGGAACAGCCTCTGACAAAGCAATGGGTTTTGTTGGCAGATGGCTTTCAAGGGCTCATATTGGTGGAAACATCAAAGTTGCAGCTATACAGCCACTCGAAGCAATTAAAACATTTTTCCTTTATGGACCAAAAAATGCTATTACTGGTATTAAAAATTCAATAACTGATGCTAAAAGATTAAATTTTGAATATGGAACAGCTAAACAAAATTATGATTTCCAGAATGTTAAAACAAGCGCTGGTGGACCAAAAGAAAACATACTAGATAAAGGGCTCTATGCTCCAGTACAGGCAACTGAAAACTGGAAGAATAGAATTTTTGCAGGAGCTATTGAATCAAAGCTAGTGTCTGAGGAAATGCCTCTTGGAAGTAAAGAATTGAGAGATGCTGTTAGAAAAGAACTAGCAAACTACGCCTTACCAGGTGGAAAATTTGACTCACCAGTGGCTCTAAAAGAAAATGCAGGTTTAAGACTTGGACTTCAATATTCTAACTTTGCAATTAGTGGAGCGATGAAAAAAATTGATGCTTGGAATGACAAAGAATATGGGAAAGCTATTGGTCTTGTTGCTTCTGATCTTATAAGCGTTGCTGTTATTGGAGCCGTCACTGGTCAGCCTTTAAAATGGCTAATCCAGGGAATGAATCCAATCGGAACTGGACCAATAACGACACTTCCATTACAGGTTTATTCTGAGGTAAAGGCAATGTTGTCAGACCTAGAAGAAGGTGAGGAGTTAAGCAAAGCCTCTGAGGTATTATTCAGCCTAGCAATGGGGAATCTTGTGCCGGCAGGTTCTCAAATAAACAAAACTAGAAAAGCTATTGGAACTATGGCAAGGGGATATGAAACTTCACCATCTGGTGCAGTTAAATATCTTGCTCCAGATGGAACCACAGCAAAGGGCGTATTAAGTGAGACACTAGGTGTCTTGTTTGGTGAGAGCGCAATGCTCGAAAACAGAGAATACTATAAAAACGATAGAAGAATACTAGGTAAAAATCAATCAGCAACCTTAATTGCTAAAAATAAAGATGATAGAAAAAACTATTATCAACAGCTAATGGCTACCAGAGATTTGGAAAAAGATAAAAAAGTTAAGACAGCTGGTGTTAGTGAGAGCACTGGAACTGGTAAACTTGAAGATGGTGACTACGATCTACTTAAAAGTAGAATTGATGTTAAAGATGAAAGTTTGACTGGTGATGATATTGGTTCTTACTACTTAAAAGATGTTGATACTAGCCTTACTGGCCGTTATGGAGCTATTAAGAATGAAAAAGAAATTTATTCATCAGCAAAGGCACTACTTGCAAACGACAATTTAACTCAGGATCAAAAAGATAAAGCCCTTGAAAGTATTGCCAAATCAACTGGTAAAACAGCTGAGAGTTTTGAATATTATGCTATTGCTGACGAGAACAACGACATTAAAACGGCTTATGTGTTGGATGCGGTAGAAGAAATCGCATCTTCAACAAGAGACCGAAAAGCGGTACTACAGTACCTCGCAAGTGCAAGGAGAGAGGTCAATGGAGAGATTTTAGCGGCTGAGGGAGTGTTGAAAGAACTTAGAGATATGGGTTTAATCAGTGATAGTGAATATGCAAAACTAAACTCGCTTAAATACACCTTTGATGAAGAAAATGGTAAATATGTGCCAAAAGTTAAAACAACTGGCCGTGGTGGTAGTTCAAAACTAAAATCAGTTACCTTTAAAGCTCCAAAGATTAGCTCAAGACAAACAACTGGTTATAAATTGCCAGCTGTTAAAGCAGTTTCAACACCAAAGATAAAAACATCAGGTATGCAATCTAGCAACTATAAAGTGGCTGGGTTTAATACTGATAATTACACTGCAAAACCAAAGGCAGCTATCGCTAAAATTAGACAAGGAAACAGAATTAACCTATAGTGGAACCATATGGAAATAAAGATTGTTGATGAAAAAGGACAAGTAGAAAAAACTGAACCAGTGGTTGAGGTACAAAGAGATATTGACGTTAGTGCCCCGGTAGATCTTAACGTGATCGATGTAGCTCAAATATTAAATCTTGGTCTCGATGAAATGAAAGAGGATAGCGATAAGATCAAAACCTTAATTGACTGGGCTAAAACTCAGGTCGATG
>Ga0307928_10004205_pt1 | contig 10939 bp, 9 predicted proteins | sample AceLakmetagen232_FD_201815 | JGI IMG/M metagenome (GOLD analysis project Ga0307928, IMG submission 201815) | Saline water microbial communities from Ace Lake, Antarctica - #232 | ecosystem: Environmental > Aquatic > Non-marine Saline and Alkaline > Saline | place: Antarctica: Ace Lake...
GCTCTTATCAAATTCATTTTCATAAGGTTTTATTACGGAAATCACTTCAGGTAATATTTTCTCTAAAGCAAAATCCGGGTTATCAATCTGTTCCTTTTTAAAACCCAGGTGTCCACCGGCTAAAGGTCCTTCAACAACGACAGCGTCAGGCACGTGATTATAATTTTTTTTCCAGTATTGAAATATAATTTTTGCAGCACGTGAAGATGATACTATAGGAACAACTTTAGTTTTTATTTTTTTTAATTTATTGGGAACCAACATTCCAAGACCTCTTAAGGGTAAACCTGCTCCCATAAATACTAAATCTGCCTTTTCTTCTATTGCAATCTTGACCATATCATAAAAATCCGAAAGGGCAACCATTATGTTTACCCCAATAATGCCTCTGGTCATCTCCTTAGATTTTCTTATTACTTTACGCAAAGCCCTTTTATTTGCTTCGGTAATATTTTTAGCAGCATCATGTTCAAGCATACCTATCCCGGCAGTTCCGATAACTCCGATACCCCCTGCATCCGCTACAGCAGAGGCTAAACCTGATAAAGAGATTCCTACAGCCATTCCCCCTTGAATAATAGGAATTTTCGCCTTTAAGTTACCTATTTTTAATTTGGGAATTTTTTTTAAATTCATTTATATTACTCCTTTGCAGATAATGATTTAATAAAATCAACACCGCATTCCTTACCAATAATGTTCTCCTTAATATCGATAAATATATATTAAACTAATTTACTTTTTTCTACAATTATTTTCTTCGCTTCTAAAAATATTTCTTCAACTATTTCCTTGCATGTTTGTTCTTTTTTCACCAGACCGGCTGATTGCCCGGCCATTATCGAACCATAATCCATATCTCCTTCTCGAACTGCTCGATAAAGTGAACTTTTCCCTAATTTTTCATATTCTTCTAAAGATGCATTTCTTTTTTCCAGCTGTTGGAAATTTCTTGCCAACTTATTTTTCATTATTCTAACCGGATGACCGGTCGGCCTTCCGGTAACTATTGTGCTGGTATCTCTGGCCGCAAGTATCTTTTGTTTATAATTCTTATGAACATTACATTCACGTGCTACTAAAAATCTTGTACCCATTTGAAATCCTGAAGCCCCTAACATCCAGGCAGCTGCCAGACCACGGCCATCGGCAATTCCGCCGGCAGCTAAAACGGGAATATTTATCGCATCTACTACTTGAGGGATGAGAGACATGGTAGTTAATTCTCCCACATGCCCTCCGGCTTCACCACCTTCTGCAATTACCGCATCCGCCCCCGCTCTTTCCATTCGTATAGCCAGAGCAACCGAAGGAATTACCGGAAATACCAAAATATTATTTTCTTTCCACATTTCTATATATTTACCGGGATTACCCGCTCCGGTAATTACTACTTTTACTCCTTCCTCTACAGCTATACGGGCAATGACATCAGCATTGGGATTTAAGAGCATGACATTAAGCCCAAAAGGTTTTTTGGTTAATTTTTTTGTTTTTCGAATCTCTTCTCTAACCCATTCACCCGGAGCATAACCGGCTGCAATAACCCCGAGAGCACCGGCATTGGATACTGCTGAAGCGAGTTCAGCATCGGCAATCCAGGCCATTCCTCCCTGAATAAGCGGATATTTTATTCCCAAAAGTTTACATACAATAGATTTAAACATTAGCGCATCTCTCTAAGTTGATTTTATTACTAACTACTTATATGACCTATTATCAAAAGCAAGTATATATAATTATTTATTTTTTGTCAATGTTTTATCAGTATCAGTATCGAGATAGTATTGAGTTAAGGAAGCAAAAGAAAAGATAAAAAAATCACATTCTTCTTTCTATCTAACCGTTTCACTAAAGTTTACACTGAGAGAAAGGAATGTTTTTAGAAAGATTTTGGGGTAAAAGGTAGAAAAAAGGGGTAGACTGCTTTAGCTAGTTAAACATAAAAATTTTTTAAAAAGAATAGGTTAAGCCGATAGTAATCATTCCTTTGGGCTTCTGTTGAGCTCCCTCAGAAACATTTGAACCAAAAAGAGTGTCTTCTTTACCAAAATAAATCGCAGTACCAAGATTAAAACTTAGATTATTATTTAATTGATTACGATATCCAGGTATAACAATTATGCTTCCATCATTTATGCTGGGAATAGCCATTAAATTAATTTGAGAAAATTCATCGATTTCATAATTTGCCGTACCCAAAATTAACCCTATATTTTCATTCAAATTGTTGGTGGCATTTCCGGCAAAAAAAGGGCCCAGGATGGAGGACAGATTTTCTTTTTTCATAGACAAATATTCTAACTGAAAATATATCTTATTTCCCGCTTCAAAAAAATAACTATAATCACCACCGATTAGATAAGCTAAATCACCATCATTATTATCTTTAAAATAATATCCCAGGGCTCCATATATTCCTATTGGTCCTAAATCTCCTTTTGCAGTAAAACCTACTCTCTGGCTGGCCGGAATAATAGTCCCCATAAAATCCATTTCTGGTTCGCGGACATAATTTAAGGTAAGGTCATATCCTTCAATCATGGTTCTACCTCTCAAGCCCCATTTAGTATACTGGCTGGCTTCAGGAAAGGCAGCCACTAATAATACGCTCGAATTCCAATTCAGGGGGATATAGGCTTCTATCGCATCCTGGTATTTAGCACCGGTCTCCTCGTCCATTACCATCGCTCCTAAAGTGAAATCAACCGGATTGAGCATTGAACCGAAAGACCAGGAAATAGGCTGACGACCCAGGGTTAGGTGTAATTTGTCAAATTTATGTTTAAGATAAAGTTTTTTAATTAAATAATCAAATCCTCCGCTCATAGTGTTGTTAAATAAATATATTTCGAATTTAGCCTGAGTGTTATTAAGAGTTGGCAAGAATAATTCTAAATCTAAACTTTGCTGAGGATAAACAGTAATATTTCCTTGATCATCGATAATGCTTATCAGGGAAGCGGCGAGCTCACCACCAATATCAACCTTGGCGGAAATTGGAATTGACACCAAGAGAAAAATAATTATAGATAGGATAATAATATTAAAATATTTTTTCGTAATCAATTTTGTTTCCTTAATTCATAATTCAAAATTATTTTATGTAGTACTTTATCTTAAATTTTGCAAGGTAAATGTTTCTTCGGGAATTTCCAGATTAAATTTTATTTGAGTAATTGTAAATTCGGTATAAGTATCTTTTCTCAGCTTGTTTTCCATCACTGAATTTGTGGGAACCCAGCGCCCTTCAATTTCTTCTATTACGTTGGCTTTGGTTTCTTTCAATATACGGCCGCTTTGAGCATATAATTCTTCCTTCAGACCAATAAATCTCTCTTTGTCTACCCAGCTTACTCGACGATAGTAGGAGACTTTAACTCCTTCTCTGGCAATACCTTCCAATATATAACAGGGACGACCATCAATTTCTTCTTCACCGATAATTTCAAAATCATATAAATCGGTTAATTTATCTGCTTCCATAACATCCTGATAGGAAAAATCACTCCCCATCATTCCCTGGTTAAGCATATGGCCGGAAATTTTAATGATTTCCTCGGCATCAGGGAAAAACATCCACAGGTCGTCTTCTCTCTTAAGAAATTTCGTTTCCCTATCTTGCGGATTGGTAAATTCCACTAAAGAATTTTTCTTATCAGTCAAAGTAACCATTGTTTTGATTATTTTTCTGCTACCACTGACAATAATCATTTCTGCTTCCATTTGAGCTGTATCAAAATATTCATTATTATCTCTCTTGTTGATAATTTCCTCGGCAGTCATTTCAGCAGCAACTGTTATGATTAAACTTAAAAATAAAATCGATATTACTATTCCTACAAGTAAAAGTCTTTTAATTTTTTGCATAATAAATTCCCCTTTCTATTTTTCACCCCCACCTTAATCCTCCCCCTCAAGGGGGAGGAAAGTAGGATGGAGGACAATTTATTTTTCTTCCTTAGCATTTGTTTTTTCCTATGCAATTCTTTCCCGTACTTATAACCCTATCTTATCTTCATTACTTATTACTGATTACTCATTACTTCTTTTGTCACTTATCACTTATTACTTATTACTTCTTTTATTATATCTATCTCAATGCTTCAGTCGGTTCAAGATTTGCAGCCTTTCTCGCCGGGATAATACAGGCAATCGTGACAATAACCACTCCTAATGTAAAGCAAAAAATAAGATTCTCCAGGCTAAAAACCGTATAATAAATGGGACTCATCAAAAAATCTGTACTGCTCATTCCCTCGAAAGCTGCACTATAATCGATACCTACAATGGAAAAAACTTTGGTTAATATGCCCCCCAGCACAGTACCAACAGCACTGCCAATAAAGCCAATCATGACTCCTTCCATGGTAAATAGAACCAATATTTCCCTGCCTTTTAAACCCAGAGCGCTCATCATCCCGATTTCACGGGTACGTTCATTGACAATCATAATCAGCGTATTCACCAGTACAAAACAAGCCAATATGATAATAAATATATAGATTGAATTGTACATTGTAACTGCAAAATCAAAAAGCTCAACCAAATCGTAACCTTTATTCCAGGGTTGCACTAAATATTTTCCGGATTCATCTTCCCGGGAAAATAATTCATTGAGACCGGGTAAAACCGAAGATATTTTATTATAATCCGAAGTAATCAAAAGCAATTCGGTGACCTCGCCCGGCATCTCCAAAATCCTCTGGGCTTGACCTAATGGCAGGAAAAAAAGTTTATCATTAAGTGCCTGAATATCACTTTTATATTTCCCGACAATCTGAAAAGTAGAACCTTTAAAGGAACCAAAAGGGGTTGTATACAAAATGGTGACTTTCTCCCCTACTTCACGGCCTATTTTTTCCAATAGCCCGGCACCCATAACAACTTCCTTATTTCCCTCCTGAACCATCCTGCCCTCAGTTATGTTTTTATCAATTCCCATAAATTTTATTTCCTCAAGGGGATCAACTCCCCATCCCATCATGCCGACTAATTCATCTTCAAGACTCACCATGGCTCCAAATTTAAGTCGCGGAACCACCTGTTCCACCCCTTCTACTGACTTTATTTTTTCACTCATCTCTGAGTATCCTTTACCGTTAAACCCGTCCAAAGAATAATTTAAAGACATAATACGCTCTTTTAATTTGTATTCCTCATCAATAATCCGTATATGTCCGGCTTTATAGTGGATGTGGTTTTCAAAAAAAGACTCCAACACCCCATTAATTAATCCACGGGCAAAGACCACGGCAAAAATAGCAAAGGCAATAGCAATAATAGAAATTGATGTTCTAATCCTGGATCTCGATAGATTTTTCTTCGCTAGATTCCATAAAAATTTCATTTTTTACCTCCTTATCGATGATAGATTGCTTTTACCGGATCTTTTTTAGCTGCCCAATATGCCGGTAATATACTGGATAACACTGCAATGACGACACCTAAAATAAATAAAAAACTGAAAGCAGGATAATTCCAGGCTCCATAAATTCTATCGAGAATGGGAATGCCAAATTGAGAACCGTCTCCGCCTATATAGGCTATGCTAAATCCGTATTTCACCAACGCGCTTACACCTGCATACCCAAGCAAGCATCCCGTTAATCCACCAAGTATGCCTATACCGGTTGCTTCAACCATAAAGACAAAAACAATCTCCCACTCTCTCATTCCCAGGGCTTTCATCATGCCGATTTCTGACGTTCTCTCCAGGGCAGAGAGGATAACATTATTGATAATCCCCAGCATACCGATAAGAAGAACGACTGACAGAATAGCCCCGATTCCACCCTTCTTGGCAGCACTTAAAGCGATGACAGATGAAGCAGATTCTTTCCAGGAATATGCTTTCAAATCAAGGTTTTTATTTTTAAAGCTGTCCGTCAATTCTTTGGTGACTTTATCCTCATCTCCGGAAACTGTTTTCAAGGTAATCATGCTAACCGCATTGCCCACATTTAATGCCTGTCGGGCAACATCCAGAGGAACAAAAACAATCCCGTTATTAATCATCGGATTGGGAGCCCTTACCAGACCTGCAATCTCAATATCGATAGTATTAAAGGTATCCTCTTTCGTCCTGACAAGAAGCGTAATGTAATCATTAACTTTTAAATCCATCAATTCGGCCAAGCTTACTCCTATGACTGCTTTTGATTCGCCCGGGGCAAACATCGAACCTTCAACAACATAATTTTGAGTAGCAAAAACCTGGTTATATTGCTCAATAGAGATGCCCACACCCCGAACTGCTACTTCATCAATCCCGTTATTCAGGTTAGCCTTAAATCTTAGCTCGGGAGACACTCCTAATAATCCATCCGCGCTCTTTATGCTCTCTTCCATATCCTGATTTAAATAAATTAAATTTTCCAGGAGCAGTTCTTCTCTGTCTTCCCAGTATTCAGGATAGGCAACTTGAATGTTCCCTGTATCGTAATTCTTTATATTATCAAAAGACATTTCTTCCATACCGTTCATAAGAGAATCCATAAGTAAATAACTGGAAAATGCAAAGGCAATCACCAGAATTATAAGTATGTTTCTCCTTTTTTGACGGGTTAAGTTTTTTAGCCCGAGTTTAAAGCTAAACATCTTTTACTTCCCCCTTTCATCGGCAAAAATCATACCATCCTTCAGGTTGATAAATCTGTTAGCATGTTTCATTACTGCAGGATCATGGGTGGAAAAAATAAAAGTAGTTCCTAATTCCTTATTCATTTTCCTCATAATGTTAACAACATCAGCAGCGGTTTCAGAATCAAGATTAGCAGTTGGTTCATCCGCCAGGACAATCTTGGGTTCTTTCACTAACGCTCTGGCAATAGCTACCCTTTGCTTCTCTCCACCGGAAAGTTCATTCGGTCTTCGGGATTCCAATCCCTTAAGCCCCACTTCAGCCAACATTTTCAATACTTTTTCTTTCATTTGCGATTCCGATGAATGGTCAGTCAATCTGATGGCAAATTCTACATTTTCGTAGGCTGTTAAAACAGGGATCAGGTTATAAGCTTGAAAGACAAAACCGATATTGAAGCGCCTGACCATGGCAAGGGCTTTTTTAGAAAGATCGCTTACTTTTTTCCCGCTTAAGCTAACCTCCCCCTCTGTGGGCGTATCCAAACAACCTATCATATTTAGAAGCGTAGTTTTTCCTGAACCGGAAGGACCAAAAATGGTTGTAAATTCACCTTCCTCTACTTCCAGGTCCACACCCCGCAAAGCCGGGACTTCTATTTTTCCTTGCTGATAAATCTTTTTTACCTTATTTAATTCCAATAAAGCCATTTGCTTTTCCCCCTTTATTAAAAATTCAAATGCATTAATGATTCCTTTTTATATTTTAACTATTTATCCAGTGAATACATTTATAGATAATTCTCTTTCGTTATTTTACTCTTTATTTCAATTTTTTTCACCTACCGATGATAAATTGCTTTTACCGGATCTTTATGTGCTGCCCAGTAGGAAGGAATTATGCTGGAAATTAGAGCAACCACTATTCCAAAAAAGAATATGAAAACAAAAGAAGAAAAATTCCAGGCTCCATAAACTTTGTCGATTATTGGTATGCCATATGAGGACATATCTCCACCAATATAACTTAAGTCATATCCGATTTCTACTATCCACCATACTCCCACAGCGCCTAACAAACAGCCGGCTAATCCACCGAGAATGCCTATACCGGTTGCCTCTACCATAAAGACTGAAACAATCTCCCACTCTCTCATTCCCAATGCCTTCATCATACCGATTTCTCTGGTCCTCTCCAGGCTGGACAGAATAACATTATTAATAATTCCAATCATACCAATGGTTAAAATAATGATTAATATAACAGCAGTTTCTGCATCCTCTGCAGTACGGATAGCTATTACTGTTTTCGCTGATTCCTCCCAGGAGTAAGCATTAATATTCATGTTTTTTTCCTGAAAAATTTGATTAATCCTGTCTATGGTTAAGTTAATTTCTTTATCCTTTTTTATTTTTACGGCCATCATGCTAATACCATTTTCCACATTCAATGCCTGACGGGCAATATCCAAGGGAACAAAAACAATGCCATTATTAATAATCGGATTGGGCGTATACAGCAATCCCGCAATTTCTAAATCAATAGTATTAAAGGTATCCTCTTTGGTCCTGACCAGAAGTGTAATATAATCATTAACTTTTAAATCCATCAGTTCGGCTAATCCTACCCCTATGACTGCTTTTGATTCGCCCGGGACAAACATAGAACCTTCAACGACATGATTTTGAGTAGCAAAAACATCGTTGTATTTCTCAATAGAGATGCCAACGCCCTGGACATCAATTTCATCAATCCCGTTATTCAGACTGGCCTTAAATCTTAGCTCGGGAGATACCCCTGATACTCCATCCATATTATTTATACTCTCTTCCATTTCCTGGTTCAAATAGATTAAATTTTCCAAAGGCAGCTTATCTTTATCTTCCCAGTATGCAGGATGAGCCACTTGAATACTCCCTGTATCGTAATTCTTTATATTGTTAAAAGACATTTCCGTCATGCCTTCCATTAAAGAATCAAGAAATAAAAATATGAAAAAAGCAAAGGCAATCACCAAAATAGTAATGAAATTCCTTCTTTTCTGGCGGGTTAAGTTTTTTAGACCGAGCTTAATACTAAACATCTTCTACTCCTACAAATTGCAATTAAAAATTTTGAACTTTATTAATTTACTTATTTTACTACCCATTACTGCCAAATGAAAGGAATTTAAAAAAGATATAATCCGTATTTTTTATTTAATTTTTTTAAACGGTTTTTTTAATAAAAAAGTCCTTTATGGACAACATAGATTAAAAATCACTATGATTCATTCATGTCAATCTTTTAACTTCTCAGAAAATTTCTTTAATATATTTCGATTGACGATATTAAATGTTCCTTTTCTTGCACCGATGATTCTTTCTATGGCATTTTCATACACTTTAAATTCTCGCTCAACTTTTTTTAAATTTTCAGGATTTTCATCTAAATCAATGCAGCTTCCTCCGGATACGGTGTATTAAACAATTTTTCATTCACACCCTGCCTGATAATTTTTGTAAATTCGGGTGTTATCAACTCAGTAAATTTCAGAAATATTTTATACCTGAAAAATAAATTCCTGTCATTATAAAGCACTTCTATCAACACTTTTAATAATTCAATATTTTCCAATTTTATGTTTCCAGTCACAGCATAAGCCTTATTTAGTTTAGCTACAGCGTCCAGGTCTTCCCTATCAGCAATTTTTTTGACTTCTTCTAAAATCTTTTCACCCATTTTACAAGTCAGTTGATCCAGTAAATCTTCCTTGGATTTGAAGTAATAATAAAAAGTACCTTTAGACAATCTCATTTTTTTAATAATGGCTTCAACCGAAGTTTGTTCATATCCCTTCGTAAAAAATAATTCTTGGGCAGTATTAAGAAATTCCCTTTTGCGTTCATCATATTTTTTGATAATCCTTGTCATAATTATTTCACCTTTTATTTATAGACTGACCGTCAGTCTATTTATAACATACTTTTTATTTCCTGTCAAATCTAAAAACAGTATTGAGTATATAGTATCGAGTATCGAGCGAAGAAAAAGAAAGAAAAGATAGAAAAAAATCAGGAAAAATAAATCTCTATCGCGTAAAATACAGTAATAAGTAATGAGTAATAAAGATAAGATGTGGGATGTAAATACGAGATATAAGATTGGTTTTTGGTTAAAAAAAACGCAAAGAATAAATTCAAAATAAATCAGTTATTATTGAAGCAATCGTAGGGGCAGACCTTGTGTCTACCCTCTTTGTAATACAAAAGAAGTAAGTAGGGGCGTAGAGCAATACGCCCCTACAATAATAGATTCCCGCTCCCCGATCAGGTCGAAGACAGGTTTCGTGAGAAATGACATTGTGGAAAACTACAAAAATTAATTTGTAGTAATAAATTTCAAAGAACCAAATACTGCGCTTGCTTCAATCTCCAAATATCCTTGATTAGTGCTAATATCACCTATCCTATATTTTTGAGAACCAAATACCACTGATGATCTATCCGGTAATTTTAATTCACCAAAGGCTGAACTCGCTTTAATTAATGTTGGGATATCGGGATTGAGGATAACTTTTCCCTCTGCGAATATGGTATTAACCTCTATCTTCTTCACCTCATCTTCTATCTTCACTTTTGATAAATCAACTGTACCCGAAGCAAATACAATATTATATTCATCTTGAACTTCTGAAACCCTGATTATTCCTTCTCTAAAGACAATGTTTTTGCTATCTTGAAAACCAAAACCATTAAAAAGGACAAATACTCCGAACAAAACAATAATAATTCCTACTGTTAATTTAAATATATTGATGTTCAAATTAAAAAAACTATTAAGAAGTAAAATTATACCTACTGTTAGAAATATAATTCCCATAAAAACTCCACCAGATAATCTCATTTTATACTTCCCCCTTTCATTTAATAGATGTCTGTTCCTCCTGCTTGTTCTATTTTATTTCTTGAGAGCGGTAATGATAGCCGGCAGGAATGCCGGAAGGTCCAGAGGAGACCGGGAAGTGATTATATTATTATCTATTACGACTTCTTTATCCAGATAAATCGCCCCGGCATTGACCAGGTCATCCTTGAGCGCAATCACAGCGGTGGTTTTTTTACCCTTCATAATATTCGCCGAGATGAGAACCCAGGGTCCATGACAGATAGAAGCTACTACACCGCCTTTTTCAAAGATTTTCCGAACTAAATCAAGGATTTCGGGATAACGGCGTAATTTGTCAGGAGCATAACCTCCGGGAACAACGATTCCCTGAAAATCATCTGCGTTTACCTTTCCTGCAGATAAATCAGCCTTAGCCGGAAGCCCGTGTTTACTTTCGTAAATCTTGGCTTTCGGTCCAATGAGCTTCAC
>Ga0307928_10004206_pt1 | contig 10935 bp, 18 predicted proteins | sample AceLakmetagen232_FD_201815 | JGI IMG/M metagenome (GOLD analysis project Ga0307928, IMG submission 201815) | Saline water microbial communities from Ace Lake, Antarctica - #232 | ecosystem: Environmental > Aquatic > Non-marine Saline and Alkaline > Saline | place: Antarctica: Ace Lake...
GCTGCTGTTAAAGCCCCCGCCGCCGTGATAACAGGCAGGAAACTTTTAACTAAACCAGTTAACCCACTCTTGGATGAAGCTAATCCTTTTTCAAGCCCACTTGTTTTAGCGCCAATTTCGGCGTATAGGGAGGCGATCTTTTGAGACATGTTACCTCAATATGCTATTATCCGCCTTCGCCTTGCCATCGCGCACTTTTAGGAACTCATGCAGGTCGGCTAGTGAAAGCGCATCTATATATTCAAGCGTCCACCCCGTAGTCTTGACTAGCTCCCATCGCCAATATTCAAACGGCATTCCCTTGTTCTTGCCGATTAGTCCGAAGTAAACGCTTCTGCTAAATTTTCATCGTCCAGCGGATTCTTTGACGCCTCAATGACGGCTTTAGTAAGCCGCTTAAAATCCTCATAAAGCAAGGCTTGAACTTCCTTGACTGTCATTCCAACGCAACTGCCAAGAACTTTATCGCTCTCGTCATTGTCAGAACGAAAATCCCACATGAAGCGCCACTGCGCTATTGTGATCTTGCTGAGGTCAACCTTTATTTCTCTCCCATTACTTAGTTTCATTAGTGTGTAGCCTCGCTTCTAGCACCATTCTTTTGGAATGAGCATGATATTTCAACTACCTCTGCGTACGGGTAACTCATTTTTGCACCCATTGAGATAGCGGGATATGATTCATAAGCCTTGCCAGAAGCTGTGCCCTCTGGCGATATAACCAGCGTTCCGCCAGTGCCCTCACAAAGTGCAGCCTTGAGTATCGTTCCGCCAGCCTGCATCAGCGCGCCGTATTCAATTGTGGCATCTTTTACGGTTGCGATATAAGTCGCATCGTCATCCGCGCCAGCGGTTACGTTTGCAAGTCCTACGGTTGGGTTTGTGGATACTGTGCGGAAATCGGACGATAGAACCGCCGTTCCACCGCTGTGTATCCATGTTAAATATAAATCTGTACCTGTATAATCTGCCATTCTTAACCTCCGTTATTATGTATCCAGACGCACCCGATAAAATGCGCCCGCCGTCCAAGTAGTTACTCCCGCCGAATCCGTTTGGGGTAGCGCTATCTCAGTTTCACGCGCTAACCAGAAATTATTCCATCCAACAACCGATAGCTCCTCCTTATGCAATAATCCGCAAATAAGCCCGTCAATAGTTCCCGCCTGCGCTGCCCCCGCAGCATACGCCCGCACATAAGCAAGTTGCACGCTCATCTCGTGAGGGGTGATATTCTCGGGCGCCCCGTACTGATAAGACCAGATAACATAAGGTAAGGCTGCTTGGTCAGGCGCTTGTCCGTAATAAATAGCCGTACCACCTAAAGCAGTTACCAACGCCGTACCGCCTGATAGCTTGTTTTTAATAGATGTATTCAGCGCATTGTAAATACTAACATCTGTCATTTGACCAGTTCCTTCATACGCTTATCAAAGCGAGCCCGCTCTGATTCCACAGCAGGCACTAAGAATGGCTGCGCTCCCATCTTTTTAGTTCCTAGCTCTTGATACAGCGCATACTCCACGCTAAAACCAACAATGGCGTTATAGGGTTGTTCGGGCTGTGGTTCGGGTGCAACCTGTGCTTCAGGACGCAACCCTTGAGCAGCCACAGAAGCAGATGCGTATCCGCTACTCTTACTTGTCTTTGTATAACCACTTGCCCTCAATGCACCAAGCTCAAAAGGCGCGGATTGCTTTGCCTTATCCTCAACCCTAAGGGCGGTTTCACGGATTATCTTATCGCGCTTAGGTTTAAGATTAGCGGCAATCCTATCCAGCTCTTTTGTCTCGAGTCTTATTACTGTGGACATCTAATCACCTCTAATTCAGCCCGTTTGACTGCAAGCCATGAGGCATCCTGATTAACAGACTTCACGTTATACGTAAGGCTTCCATGTTCAATCTGATTAGCGGTTGAGATAGTTACCGACTGCGCGATGCTAAGCATGGTTCTCGAGTACGTTTGTATAGCACCAGAAGCTAGTGTCTCACGCCCGCTCTTAATATCAAGTCTGCAAGCGGCGGCCGCGGTAGCCGTTCCCCATGCTTCGGTATGACTTCCCTGCCCATCATCGGTAGTTGTCAAACTCAAAACATTGCAGGTATCGGGAAACAGTTCCTCAATATCAGAACGCATCTGTGCAAGTTCAGCGGCTGTAAGTTGGCTCACGTTATGTCATTCCTCGCAATTGTTACGGTCATTGGCTCTGATTGTGAAGCGTAATAATCAGCCATATCAAGATACGATTTCCTCAATTCCCCTCGATCGATCTTATGATTATCGGTTGAGAAGTTGAACAGCTTTGCCACGTTAGCGGCTTTGATTCTCCACATATCCGCAGCAGCAGCGTTCGTGTCGTACATGTGTCCAGACCAGAATCTAGCACTGCCCGCTTGATCTGCTGCGAACGTTGCCACTCCACGAGCATAATCGAATGTATAGGTTGCTGTACCAATCTCAACACCAGCAGCAGACTCAAGTTTGAATACAGCCGTACCGCTCTCAATATCACCATAGCCAGAATGGTATTGAAGGTAGGTAACCGTGCCGCCAGAAGTATGTGAAAGAATCGCATCCATTTCAGCGCGAAACACATCCATGCGATGCCTGTCCAATACGCGCTGGACTTCATCGTCATCCCAATATGTAACCGCGCCCTTAGTCCAGTCAGCCGTACCGGCATCAGACATTCCCCGAACGGTTGAAATAAGTGTCGCCATTCCCGTGCGTGCTGTCATGGTTTATTCCTTCGGTTTAATCTTGGTAACTCTTTTAGGCTTCTCCAGTTCTGCGATGCGTTTCCTCAATGCTAAAATCTCATTGCGGGCAGCGAAGTGAATCGGAAGCCCGTATACCCTTGCATCAAACAATTCGTTAATTAATTTAGCGTGGACGTTGTTATCCATATACACCTCTTTTTTATATGTGAGGCCGTATTTAATCTCCCCATTAAAACAGCGCCTGTCTAGCCTGATTATACCATACTTGTTTTTTGGCAGGACGCTTATTCACGCCCTGCCAAATATTTTCTGGCTCTTCAACGTGGTGTTAGATTACTCAGTCATAAATATATCCACGTTATCTTTTGTAACCACCAGCGATGCCACGTAGATCGTGTCTGGAATTGATCTGCCAAGCACTTTCGCAACCATCATTTGCAATCCCCAATATTCTTCTGCAAACGTGTCTTGTCCCATTGACCCAATCCACGTACCATCTTGCACAGCTTCCAGCGCAGCAGAGGGCATGTCAGACCCTAAGAATAAGGTCGTGCATCCAGCTTGCACACGCTCTTTCCAAGGACCAATAGTGCTACTTGCAACGCCATCAGCGAACCATAACAACCCTAAATCTGGATGTGCAATCATGTAAGCATCAATAGTCGAAACAGCCGAAAGCGCTGACCCATCATACAGCGATGACTCATAAACAGTTATGTTCGGGCATAGCACTTTGATCTGTTCGTTAAAGGCTTGCATCCTTAATGGCACAACCACTTGATTATTCCCAACAGTGCCCACCGACCCTTCACAATTCAGAACTTCAGCAGCATAAGCGGCGGCGGCTTGTCCCATTTGTTTGTGATCAGTTCCAACAAATCCAGAACGTGTTTTGAAAGGACTATCGGTATTGGCAACCTCTATCACAATTCCCTTTGCCTCAGCCTCTTTGATCAGTGGCTCGGAAGCGTTAAAGTCCACGCCATAAAACAGAATCCCTGCAGTGTTCGGATTGGCTATCAACTGCTCAAACGTTGCGGTCTGTTCTGACAAGCTCCCCTCTATCGGGCCAACAAATTGAGTATTTACTCCCAATTCTTTAGCGGCAGCTTCCCATCCCGCAAGTCCAGCGGCATAGAACGGATGGCCTATATTATTTGCCAACCAGTAGAACGTCTTGCCTTCTAACGGATCAGACTGTACTACGGGATCTACCGTGGCAACAGCTTTTGGTGCGCAGCTAATTAACATTACAGCGATGAACACCAACGAAATTACTAAAGACAATTTACGCATTTTTATATTTCCTTTTTACCCATTTGGGCAAACGAACATTGGCATTGGAAACATCTATTATCAACGCCAATAATAACACTGCCCCTACCAGACTTTTCATCCAATAAGGGCTAAGTCCAAGGATGACAGCAGCATTGGTAAGCATATTGAGCAACAGCAGCCCCAGTAGTCCTGCAAGAATATTGCCCTTTCCACCACTCAACGCACATCCACCAATAACTGCGGCTGCCAGCACACGCATCGTCATACCGTCAACGGCATTAGGAGCGCCTGCGTCTAACCTGGCAGCCAACACAATACCGATTAAGGAGGCCAGAACTCCCATAATCACATATAATTTTACCCCTACTTTTTCAATCTTCACACCGAACAGTCTGCCGGCTTCGGGATTCCCGCCCAAAATATAAACGTGCCGGCCAAACTTTGTTTTCGCCAAGACAATAGATAATACACCGATAATAACTACTGCATAAAATATGTACACACGCACACCTAATACCCGCGCCTGTCCTATCGCCTGAAACCAATCAGGGAAGCCGTAACTAGATATACTCTTTGTTAATCCGTATGACGCTCCTGTCATTATCCACCAGGTCGCCAACGTTCCCACAATTGGATTGATCTTCAGACGCATCACAAGTATTCCATTTGTCAATCCAGCTATAAATCCTGTCGCTAATCCTGCTATTATCGCAAATGCTGGGTTAATCCCGTTAATCATTAATTTGCCTGCAATAACACCGGTCAATGCTACTGTTCCGTCAGCGCTCAGGTCGAACAACCCAGCCACTAACAAAAGGGTTAATCCAGCCATTGCGATGGATTCAAGCGCCATGTTTGCCAGCATTGCGCTTAGGTTAGGCCAACTCGCGAACACAGGAGATACGATTGCCATGATTAATATAATTAGCGCGTTTATTACTATAAGTCCAAATACTCTACGCATGCAATACGTCCTTGATAATCCTGCCGTGTTGCATGACAGCAAGCCTATCAGCCACACGCGTAACCTCGTCTGTTCGATGATTTATCAGGATGACTGCTACTCCGGTTTCCTTTAGCGTGCGTATCAATTTTAACACATGTTCGGCTGTTTGAGGGCTGAGGCTTGCAGTAGGCTCATCAAGGATAACCAGGCGTGCGTCAAATGCCATAGCCCTACTAATTGCTACTGCCTGCCGTTGCCCTCCAGATAGTGTCGCCACAAGCTGTTTCACGTTTGGGATGTCAATCTTTAGCCTCTCTAATAGTCTTATCGCTTCAGCCTCCATCTGTTTGCGGTTAAGGAACATCCCACGTGTTTTCTCGCGTCCCATGTAAATATTGGCAATTACATCAAGATTATCAGCCAAAGCCAAATCCTGGTAAACCATCTCAATTCCTAATTCACGCGCATCCTGCACCGAACGTATACTATGTTTGTTACCATTGACATGCACAGTGCCGCTGTCAGCTCGATATGCCCCTGATAATATTTTCATCAGCGTTGATTTACCCGCCGCGTTATCACCGATTAATCCAACAACCTCACCTGCTCGAATAGACAGGTCTACTCCATCGCACGCTTTAACGGCTCCGAATGCCTTGCGAATATCGCGCATCTCAACGAGGATTGTCATAGCCTGGCTACCTTCCATTGCGCTATTGACCACCTAAAGGCATCGAGCATCCATTGTTCAAGCCGTCCAGAAGTGTATGTGCCGTTGGCAGCGTAGAAAGCCGCTGGGTTCGTAATGAATCCCCTCAACCCCTTAGCAATGGTGTCCTTGGTATAGTGGTACAGCCCTTCGCAATACTGGCTTCCAATCCAAGTTTTATCTAGCACGTTCTTGACGTTATTAAGAGCACCTTGATCGCCACCGGAGCGGTTGACTTCCCAAAGCATAATATTCAAATCCTTGTGTAACTCGTTAGGCAGATTATCGCATAAATCAGCCATTAACCAGTTACCGGAACGCGGGCCGCACTCAAAGGATTCGGCAAACGGGGTATTACGCTCTACCAACTGCAGCCATATTCCGGGAAATATATCTTGTTCATGGGTTACTGCCTCTGTCAGGCTTTGCCTGAGCCACTCTACCGTCCTAGTTTCAAACTTCATACTGCCATAATTTGGGAGGTCGGAGGGGTTGCCTGTTTCCCCAGTATAATCGCGGTATGATTTAAGGGCATGAGGATCCCAATAGCAGGCTGTCATCCCAGGCAGAATAACCTCACCCCCGTGCGGCCCACCTGCAAACACTTGTGTCCATTCATCATTATATCTATCATTGCATACCTGCATAAACTCACGTTGGTGTTTCATAGCATCCCTGCACCAAGGTGATAGACAGGTGTATCTATCGTTGCCACCGAAGCCATAATAATTACGCCATACTGCACCGCTGGATGAACGCAAATACCAATCATCGGGGAACCAGTCGGGGGCATTGTCGTGACAACGTAATAACGATTTCATTCCCGCGCTCTTTGCTCGGTCTATAACCGCATCAAGTTTGTCCCAATTATACCCGCCCGACTTCAGCTCAATATCTTCCCACATGATAGCTGCGAATGCTGTGCGCACGCCAGTATCACCTATGCGCTTCAGATCATCGTCTGTCAAGTTTTTATCATTGACAAGGATGATAAATTCATCGGGCTGGATGAAGGTCATTTGCCCCACCACTCGTTTGTTTTTTGTATCGCCTCATACATCCAATCTTCCATACGTCCACCGCTAAGATATGGTGCTAGTGGCCCGGTGAGCATTCCGCGCGCACCCTGACCAATGGCGTTCATTGTGTTGGTATTTAATCCTGCCGGCCCTTCGCTGGCAAATAACATCTTTACGCCGTGCCTGTCAATGTCCTGTTTCGCTCCCCACAATCCACGTGTTTCGCCAGGTCTATATAGCGTGTAACAAATACCCCAATGCTCGTCACCTAATTCTTTATGCAAGGCTGTATAGAGATCATCTATCAGCCAGTTTCCGGTAGAGGGAATGGTCTCAAAAGCGTGGTGTAACATTGTCCAATATTCCCCACCGTGCTTTTGGAATATCCGCTGTGTTTCAACCTGTCCGGGTATGACCGTTTCGCGTAACCAGTCCAGTGTCGGTGTTCCAGGCAGCGCCTCACCTGGCGTATTACTACCTGTAAACTGTTTATAACTTGCAAGCGCATAATTATCAAATAGATAATTGCTTCCTGGTATCAATGCCTCTCCGTTAGCAGGGGCAATGTTAATACATAGAGTATTAGAATCACTATATCTCTCGCAAACACGCTCAATAAATCTGAGATGATAATCCCAAGCGTTCGGATTCCAGTAGCTTAATGTGCTGACTGGCACCTCCCCGTTCAGAAAAGGTTTACCAACGCTCCTTTGAATATTACCATTAGCGCCGCATATGTACCAATCATCAGGAAAGAAAGATGGAGCATTAAGATACGTTTTGACTATTGCCTTAAGTCCAACTTTATGATAACTGTTTACCAGTTCGTCAACAATAGACCAATCATATTCTCCCTGCGATGGCTCTGTAAGATACCACGACATATAACAAGCAACTGTTTTGATTCCTGCATCACGCAGCTTTGCTAATTCGTCTTCGCGGAACGCAAGCCCCGGATAACTATTATAGTCCAGGATGAGGATATGCTCATTCGATTCGATGAAGCTCATAGTCGCGGCGCTCCCTTCAAGTTCAATAATGTCCAGCCATTCAAAGGGTGCCTCAAGGCAGCTTTGGCAAGCATATCTCTTATATCTTGTGGCGTATACCCGTCCGCTTTCAGATCAGCAATAAACACCCCGCCGTGGCGTTTGCTCATATCCCCACCACTCCAGCTCAGCCGTGGAAGGTAAATGTGATGCGGTTGCTCATAACCCAACCTATCACAGAAGTATTGATACAGGCCATACTCGGTCATTAAATCCATGCCGCGCACCAATAAGTTTGCGCCTATCATATGATCGAACACAACCTTTTCGGCGGTGACAAGTGGCACTGAGGGAAACAACGGAATATAATTATCCGCAATAAATTCAGGCTGGACAATGCCTCCTCTCGCAATGTCTCTCGCATTATAATCAAAGAGGGCAAGGTGGTGTTGTTTCAATACCTCATGGACTTCCCCAAGTCTTTCTGTTTGTCCTAAATATTCAGTTACATTTAATCCGAGCCACGTCAATTCTTCTTGTTGTTGCTTACGGATCGCCGCTATACGAACGGTGCCAACGTCTACAATATGCAACGGAGAGCTATCGTCAAATCGAACATAGAACTTACCATCGATTGACAGTGCATCATTGACCAGTGCAGTATAAATATGCCCTAAGTGCAAGCTCCCATTTACGGAGGGGTTAAATCGGGTTATAATCATTTCTTCCTCCGCGCTTCCCTCACCGATGCTGCAAACTTGGCATAATTGGCAGGCGTGACCTTGCTCAAATCGAATATCTTGCTGGTTGTGTTTCCTATATGATGAATTGGCAGGTCAATTCTCATCAGCCCGAATCCCTTTTCTGTTGCCCGTAAGCATAAATCGTTATCACCATAATAGGATGGTTCTAAGTAGCTTTCGTCCCACCCGCCAAGCTCAAGCAAATCGTCTTTCATCCCTGCAAGACACCAACCGTCAAGATATGGCATTAGTATACCATCCACAGCAGTATGAGCATCGCTGCGCATTTGCGCCCCAACCAGGATACCCTGTCCAATCTTATCTAACAGTTCTTCTCCCCAATTTCTTTCAGTCGTTGGCTTGATATCGTTATTAAGGAATAACACCACGTCCGATGTGGCAGCCCTTAGTCCCTGGTTACATGCGCGGGAGAATCCCCGATTAGTGGTATTACGAATAACCTTGAATGCGTCACATTCAAAAGAAGGTTCGGAGCCGTTGTCAATGATTATAACTTCATTCGCACAACTTGCATCAACGACTTTCTCATAATCAGGTAGTAGGTCAAGGTGATTCCACCAGAGGGTTACGATGGATAAGGTCTTCATTCCGTTGCCTCACTAGTGTCAATGACAAATTCGGGGTCCAATAAGATATGTTCTTTTAGGTTAATTTGAATATCTTCTAGTACAGGTTTCCAATACTTCTCAGTAACTAGATCAGCATCATACGCAAGCGCACCCTCGCGCGCCTTTGTGCGGCTGGACGGCATTTTGTACTCAGCTAAAAGTAAAGCTGCAATATCTTCAAGGCGCGGTACGAATTGATAAGCTGCCAGGGCAGTGTATTGCGGGGCTGCATTTTCCTTTTTCACTTTGCGACCAGAGAAACATAATTCGCTCATTGCCGTCCAATCGCCAACAATAACTGGAGTTCCGCAAGCCTGCGCTTCCACGATTGGTATTCCAAAGCCCTCGCCAGTTGAAACGTTTAGCAGCACATCCATAGCGGAGTAGGCATTTATCATATAATCTTCACCGAAGAGCCCAGTACGATAATAATGCTGATCGCAGATGTAAACATCTTTGCCGATCTCAAGCTCAAGCCCCTCCAGGAACTCAGGCAGATTAATAGATTGATGTACGCCATTGATGCCATCACGCGTATGTAGATACATAACTGCATTGCTATGCACCTTCTTTAGCGTTTGAAAAGCTGCTATCTGTTCGCAGAACGCCTTGCGCGAAGGGTAACCCTTATTAGCGGCAACCATCCCCACTACATAGACATCTTTAGGAAGCCCTACAATCTTACGAGCTTCATCCCTATCCTGCGGCGTGAATATCTTTGTGTCAACCCCGTGTGGAACGTAATAATAATCAAGCCCAGCTTGCTCGAGCATCCGCTCTGCAAAATGGCTGAATACAATTCGTTTATAAGCCCCGCTAACTTTATCCCTAATTATTGCTGGAAGCGGCTCGCTATCAACAGGGAACCATGGCACCCAGCGATTATTATTATGTTGTAACTGATTAGGATTGCATACCCACGCGTCCATAAGACTGATGATAATATCAGCCTCTTCTAATGCTGCATTGGCAGACGCAATATCCTGACCAAAACCCTGATCGCCCCTTGGATATACCTTGATACCATTGAGATTAAGGACAGCAGCCTCAAGCCCGTAAAAGGCTGTCGCACTCATTTCATGCCCGGCATCTTTCAGGCGCGATAAAAACACCTTAGTTTGGTTTCCGTAACCCGTTGGTGCCCAAGGTGCGTTTGAAAGCCAATGAATTTTCATTGATTATCACCTCTCTTTACAACGCCTTTTGCATCTTCTACAATATGCTCGATAAGCTCGCCAGAAAATTGATGCTTGTCTTTATTTTCTTCGTAACTATCAAGGAAATCTTTACGGTTTTCAACAGAATCTTCAATTGCAGATGCAAATATATACTTACGAGCACCATAAGCGTGAATTTCTATCATAAATATAGGCGAAATATCCTGTTCAAAATCATTAAATCGTTTCTCAAAGTGAGTGGCAACCATAGCTTTCTTAAGATCGGCAACCATATTGTCGTATCGGCTTGAGCCGTTCTCTTTTGACCATCTAGTTTCAGTCATGCGATTCTCCCTTTTGCACGTTAATATCAAAAAGCGCAACAGAACCAAAAAGCTCTGCGCGAATAATTGGCGGTGCACCAGTGCCAGGAATATCAATAACAAGGTGGGTTACTGTATTTGGATTAATGCCTAGCTTTTTACAAAAATACTCCAGCGCCTCAATACCACTTACAACGTTATCTTTGTGTCTATCTTCGTTACTCATACCAGACCTCCCAATTCTAGGTCTCCCGATTAAGCGCCAGGAAGGGGCGGGAGTGTCCCCGTGTCAGCATTCGCCTATCCTGGCGCTTAAAACTTATTTACCCATTACGTATTGGACAGCCACTATCGCAGAACCATCCATTGCTTGTACATCGCCTTCTTTCACGGCAACCCACTCACCAGCATCAACGAATT
>Ga0307928_10004207_pt1 | contig 10933 bp, 21 predicted proteins | sample AceLakmetagen232_FD_201815 | JGI IMG/M metagenome (GOLD analysis project Ga0307928, IMG submission 201815) | Saline water microbial communities from Ace Lake, Antarctica - #232 | ecosystem: Environmental > Aquatic > Non-marine Saline and Alkaline > Saline | place: Antarctica: Ace Lake...
TCGCTCGCCGGTGGTCATTCACCACGATGGCGCAGGAGATCGGCGTCGATTCAAGCGAGTGCCGCCGCCATCTCCGGGGACTGCACAAGCCGCACAGCGAGACGTACCATGTATACCAGGTGTATTACGACGCACATAAGGATGAGATCAATGGTGTCCTCGTTCCCGCAGGGACACCGTGAACGCCGGGGCTGCTGGTTTTCCCGTCTCCCTCCAGCGGCCTCGGTAAATTATACGGCTTGTGACGAGCCACAACAGAGGGGATACATGATGACGAATGCAGCGTTTTATCGGGCAATAGGGAACGACAAGCTCGCGGAGTATTATACCTCATACAAAGAGCATACAGGGAAGAAAAGTCTCTCGGATGACGCGGACAACTTTGTAGTCGCCATGCTTGATCCGGCAGCAACGGCGTTCGGGATTGTGCTGACGGCGCCTGCACTGAGAAGTTATCGGAGGAAATGCGGGGATGACCGCCTCGTCTCATACAGATATGGCAAGGGGAAGACAGAGCAGCAAGCCCCAGATATACCGGCCAAACATGCCGACGCGGAGATTGTTGGTATCATGACGGAGGTGCGCGATCTCCTCAAGTCCATTGACATCGCACTCGTTGACATCCAAACAGCGGCGAAACTGCTCGCATCATAACCATCTGGGGATACATGATGAACGCACAGAACGAACACACGCAGAAACAGATGGAACGTGCCACCGACATCGCGGCAGATATACTCGGGGGCGATCCGAAATCGCTCATGGCGGTGCTGGTGCAGCGGGATGATCTGCTGGCGGCATGTGAATACGCGGAAGGGCTCTTGATATACAACCAGCTCAAGGGATACGGCCCGAAAGATCGGACGCGCCATGCACTGGCTAATTTTGCCGCTGCAATCGAAAGGGCCATCTCATGAACCGCCACGGCAGGAAGTACCGGGGCATCGTCCGATACAAGGATGGCCACAATAACAAGTTCGAGACCATCATCATCACCTTCGACTCCACGAAGTACGATACTCCGCAGGGGCAGGCGTGGTTCTTCGCCCACATTCATCACGGAAACAAGCTACGGGCTGTGACCGTGACCGGCGAGACAAACATCAAGGGCGCAAGCGGCAATGTATTTATCAACCTCAAGAGGAAACTTCATGTGCCAATCAGATAACACACAGAGAGCAGCGAACTGGTGTCTCCGGGCCATCGAGGAATACGACGCCGGGTTTCACGAAGTCGCACGGGGGTTCATGGACAACGCATCGACCGCGCTTGAATCCGAACTGAATCCTGCGCCGGTGATCGGCACTACTGATGTATCGGTTGGGGTAAATATCACGCAGGGGAAACCGCCTACCTTGCCGCCTATGACGGTACAAGAGGGGATCAAGATTGCGGAGGAGATCGCCGGTGACGTTGAGATGCGGATACAGCATTGCGAGATCATGCAAATCGGTGATGCCCTGTCCGGTGCGCTCGGATGCTTCGGGATGATCACTGACTACATTACATTCATAGCGGAGCCGGAGAACGCAAAGGAGTGCCTGCTCGATGCAGTGAAAGCACTCAGGGACTTGCGGGATCAACTGAGGGATGAAGAGTATAAACCGTAAGGGGAAACAACATGTGTCAAACAATCTCTGGAGTAGCGGTACTCACGGGTGACACCGTGAAGGTCTACACATCAAAGACATCAGATAGCCACAGTAACATTCGCGAGGAGCACAGTATCAGGGACGATGGCGGTGTCGGTGAGCGGCAGGCACCGGTTGAGTTTCTACCGGGCAAGGCGCTTACGGAGTTTGACGACTGGACGTTTCGATTTGATGACGCCCGCCCCGACTGGTGGACAGACACTATGACGGATGCGGCGCAACGACAGATGATACGGGCGTTCCGCGCACGGTTCGGCAAAAACGGACATTGCGGTGGCTCCCTCGACCTTCGGGGCACCGGTATCACTACACTGCCTGACGGGCTGACTGTCGGTGGCTACCTCGACCTTCGGGGCACCGGTATCACTACACTGCCTGACGGGCTGACTGTCGGTGCCTACCTCGACCTTCGGGGCACCGGTATCACTACACTGCCTGACGGGCTGACTGTCGGTGCCTACCTCGACCTTGAGGGCACCGGTATCACTACACTGCCTGACGGGCTGACTGTCGGTGGTGAGATATATAGATGACCCCGCTCCCTACTGTCTGCGCCGCCGATCTTGACCCGTCTATCCAGCGCATATTCGTGGAGGTCACGCCGAAACGCGGCAGACACAAGATGACCGCGAAAGTCGAGCGGGTGCTGGTATCAGTGAAAGAGGACCGCGTGGAAATACTGGTCAGATTCTACGATAAACTACGGAAGCGGTTCGGGCATCACGAGACATTGATACGCCGCAAGACCGATCCGATACCGGTACTCAGCGGCAAACGAGAACAGGAGATGAACGATGACAATCACTAAAGAGGTTAATGAGGCACAGCAGGCCATCGCGGATATTATCACCGGCATTGAACGGAAGACCGGCATGAGAGTTACCGCCGCGTATATCCGCTCCGAGGAACCGCGCCAGGTATCACTGACCCTCGAAGTCAATCAAGATGAGGAGCGGGGATGAAAGAACCGGTACGGCTTGACTGGCGGCCCGAGATGGAGGACGCAATAGATCATCAGCGATGGTGCGCTGTCTACGATCAGGACGAGGATGATAACTCGTATCGTGTCGATACAGTCGGTGGCTTCACCGTCGCATTCGGGCTTTGCCGTGACGCCGCATTCAGTATAGCCCGTGACCATAATCGAGGCCATTCGGAATTGATTGAGAAAGGGTGACGTGATGATAACCGAGGAACAACGCAAGGCCCGCAAGCAGCACATCGGCAGCAGCGACGTGGCCTGCCTATTCACTGACGAGGATGGTAAATCGTTAAACCCCTTTGCAACCGCGCTCGATCTCTGGGTTGAGAAGTATTACGAGGTCGAGCCGCTTGACGAGACGGAAGCGATGCGGCATGGCAATCTCTACGAGGATGTGCTGATACAATTCGCCGCCGGTGAATTACAATGCCTGATCGAGCAGGAGCCGGAGCGCATGAATTACATCTGTAAGGATCATCCAATCTTTGCCTGCAATCTTGACGGGAAGACGGTGCCGGCTGACGGTTCCGATGTATGTATTGTCGAGGCCAAGACAACAGCACTCGCCGGTGAATGGGGCGTACCAGGAACAGATGACGTGCCGCTCCGGGTGAATCTCCAAGTACACCAGCAGATGTTATGCAGCGGATTCAACAAGGCGTTCGTCGTTGTCCTACTCGGCGGCTTCCGGCTCCATGAGGAAATCTACGTTGTCGAGCGCAACGATAAAATTATTCAGGCCATCATCGACCGTGGTGAACAGTTTTGGAATGACCATGTGCTGACAGGCATACCGCCGGAACAGAACGAGCCGGGCGATGTATCGGTGTTCAAGCGGATCGTCAGGGTGCCGGAGAAGATGGCAGATGTCTCTGATGAGGACGTTCTCGCGTGGGAATATGCGAAGACAGACCTCATCAGGGCAGAGAAAAAGGAGAAGGGGCTGTTTGTGGAAGTGCTCAAACAACTCGGAGATGCAGAGGGTGCCGCACTATTGGACGGTCGCACATTCACGTACTTCGAGCAAAACGGAGCAGACAAGATCGACCGCAAGGCATTGAAACAGAATTACCCTGAAACATACGCGGCGGTGACAACGCCAAATCAGTTTCGCGTGCCGAGAATCAAGAAAGCATAACCAGAGGGAGTAATAATCATGACCGTATCGAATGATAACCAGTTGGCCGTACTCGTCAAGGACAGCGGGCTTGATCAGACAAAGGCGCAAGTGCTTCTGACTAAGTTTCAGGGCTTCTTCGAGACCGCCGCTGAGTGGGAAGCAAAGTCAAAGGCAATCACCATCACCGGCGCGAACTGCTATACCGATCAGGGCAAGCTCGATATGAAGCAGGCGCGAGACGGTCGGTTGTTCCTGCGTGACCGGCGTATCGAAGTGGAGAACGCCCGCAAGGAACTCAAGGAAGCATCACTCCGCGAGGGCCAAGTCATCGACGGCATCGCAAAGGTGCTGAAAGGATTGATCCTACCGCTGGAGGATCATCTGTCGAAGCAGGAACATTATCTCGAACTCAAGGCCGCTGCCGAAGCCGAGCGCATCTTACAGGAACAGCGAGAGAGGGCCGAGGCAGCACAGGCCGAACGTGAACGTGAGGAAGAGGATGCGCGGGTTGCTGAGGAGAAACGGCTCCACAATGAGAACGAACAACTCCGACTCGAAGCCGCGAAGCGGGAAAAGAAGATGGCGGCAGAGCGCAGGGCCGCAGACAAGAAAGCCGAAGCGGAGCGCGAGAAATCCCGCAAGGAACGCGAGAAAGCGGCAAAGGATGCTGAAACAGAACGCGAACGATTAATGAAGGTGATCGAATCACCTATCGAATGCCCGCACTGCGGCAAATCATTCAAGATATAGGGGAGGTACACAGTGACGACGACAGCGGTAACGACACGGACAATCGGTGATGCAATCAAACAGAGGCGACCGGAAATCAAAGAATTACTACCCTCGCATGTCAATGTTGACCGGTATCTCAAGTCGGCAATGCTGGCGGTGGCCCGCAATCCCGATCTGCTCAACTGCACTCCTATATCAATCGTGACAACGATCATCAACGGCGCGGAACTCGGGCTCGATTTCACTCCGGCGAAGGGGCATGCGTACATTGTGCCGTTCATAAAGACGGCGACCTTCATGCCCGGCTATCGTGGCTTCATCGAACTGGCCCGGCGATCGGGACGCGTCAAGATCATCGACGCACAACTGGTATTCGAGAATGATGTGTTCGACTTCGGTTTCGGCGAGAAGCGGTTCCTCATTCACAAGCCCGCATGGCCCGGTGATCGCGGCAAGATGATCGGTGCCTACGCGATGGCGCGGCTCGACAATGACGAACTGATATTCACCGTCATGAACATGCAAGAGCTTGATGCAATCCGTGATCGCTCGAAAGCAAAGAGCTGTGGGCCGTGGAAAACAGACGCGGAAGAAATGTACCGCAAAGTTCCGATTCGCCGCCTGTTCAAGTACCTGCCCTGCTCGCCGGACGATGAGGAAAAGATCGCCAAGCTCATGCAGTATGATCATGATATATTCGGGACAGAAGATAAAGGTCTCGAACCCGGCAAGGGCCGCACGGACGCACTCGCGGAAATGATCGGTGCTGGTATGGCGCCGGCCACCGATGATGCCGATTTCGAGGATGTGCCGGCTGACGACACCGGTGACCTGTCCACCGAGGGCAAGGACAAGGCCGCTGATGACGGCATGCCTTTCGAGAAGTAGCCGGATTCCCCGGCAACGGGCCGCAGAACGTGGTCCCTATGCGCGTAAACTGCGGCCCTTGAGACTACGATGGAGGGAGACTCACATGCTTGATATTACAACGCAGACAGACGAATGGCTCGTAGCAGAGCGAGAAGCAGCAAAGCAGAGTAGTAATCATCACCAGCGGAATGCGAACACCCCACAGGATAAGTTCCCCGGTGACGTAAATATTTCCGGCAAAGCATGTGCACTTTGCAAAAGACATTCCCCCTCCGAGTTCAGAGACGGATGCGAGGCATGTGTGTTACAGCGTTGCGGTGATTCCGAAAGCAATACGGAATATGGACGTGTTATCAAGGCATATGAGGAAAAAGATTTCCCCGCATTTATCATCGCCGAGAATGCAATGGTTGCCCGGCTGGATTTCGAGTGTGCCCGTATCGACGCTGAGATTGTCAGCAGGGAACAGAAGAAGATGCCGAAGTCAGCCCACAAGCGCGGAGAGAGATTTAAGGGAACGATACATCCATTGTCCGACCACGATTATCCGCCAGTGCCAAAGGGTCATCACTTTGCGTACGCAGGAGAACGGCGATATACGACAGTAACAACAAAGGCGTGGTTTACTGATGAGGAAATGGCTTATTATGGTCACGCGGATAATTCCTGTGAAAACCTCATGGTCGTGGCCGACGAACCCGCCAAGAAACTCCCATCATGTGACGAGTGCGCCCATGAGTTCACGTCGAAAGAGGAGAAGGCAGGGACACCGGACTGGTGGCAAGAGGGATGGTGGGTGATATGGGCTACCGATGAAACCAAATATCAGGTGAGCAAGCGTGGTGGAAACTGGGCACACGGTGACTTTTTAGAGAACTACCGTCCCGCAACCTTCGATGACCTCGCGTTCACGGCCAACGGGGAACGACTGTGGGCGTACTACAATACCGCTGGGAAGCTCGTAGTGGCAGAAAGGGCTGATACCGTCCTCTTCGATGATGGATTTATTAAAGGTGATGGGCCTCGCGCCACAGCAATTCTCAAAGCTCTCATCGGCAACAATCCAATTATCCCCTCAGCGCAAAAAGATTATCTGCGGGGACAGATCAAATAACACACTCGCGGGTGGCCCCCTAACTCACACATCCAGACAGTGAGTCAACAGGTAGGTGGAGCTACCGGGGCCATCCGTGAATAAAAAGGAGTGGGACGATAACGAGTATGTTGAGGTGTTGACGATGGAAAGGAGCGAGTGATGGCTTATTGTATATCAAACAAGTATGTGACAACACGCAAGCCCCATCACTGCTGGGGGTGTAATCGGAAGTTCCCTGCTGGGACACGCCTTACGGCAAAAGTCTGCGCTGACGGCGGTGTGATATACACGGTGTACTGGTGTGAGGTGTGCGAACGTGTGTGGACTGTTGGCGATTACAGAAATGATGAGGAAATGAATGAAGGTGATATGCGCGAAGATGATTACTGGGAAGAGGCACGAGTTGAGATTGAAGGGGCCACAGAATGACCACACCGATCACACTATCCGCTGACCACGCCGCAGCCCTCATGCACGGCCCGGTCACGGTCGTTGCGAAGATGGTGCAGCCACCGAACTCTGTGCGCGTAACGGCCAGAGAATTATCACGAAAATCAAACACAAGGACTTCTGTGATTAACTCACTGGTGTGGGATGCCGAAAGATGCGAAACCTATCCGGTGCTTGACACATCGTTACTATTCTCCGCCCGGAACTGCTGATAGGTGCTGTAGGTCCCGGCCCGCGCTGAAAGGAGACTGAGGATGGCACTGACTGATCCGATGGAACAGAAGTGGCATCGGTACGCATGGAGCATTACCAATGAGGACGGCAATGGTATGGAAACCGCAACGGGCGAACTTGACGCCGACACGCTTGACCGTATCGTAGCCGACCACAACTTTGCGCTGTTATTGCAACGAGATGTGGAGGACTACACCGACCTCCTCGCAATACACGAACAGGAGCTTGAGGGGCAAGCGGATCGCGTAGATGCATTGATCGCGGAAGGCGTTGCGAAGGATGCGGAGATTGCCAAACTCATCGAGGAGAGCGAGCGGTTGCGGAGAGAAAGGCCAAATAATCTGGTCACGAAAAGGGCTGTTGAGAAGATGCGAGAAGTCCTCTGTGAACTCATCGACTCCCTCGTGGCTGACGAGCCGGAGCCGGATGATTATTATAAGGATGACATACGCAATATGACCGCTGGCGCAGGGCCACCCACCCGCAAACCTGACATGGAAAAACTCGCGGACGTGATTATTGATGTTGTTGGCCCGACCCTCACGCCACCAGTCACTGCCGCAGAGCCGCCCGTAGCGATTCCGTGGCAGAAGGGGGATTATGCGTGGTCTGATGGATGGGGCATGCTGGTGCAGCTTGGTAAGTATTATTCTGCGGGGCCGTCATTCGATATAGTGGGTGAAGATAAGTCAACACGGGCATGCGACCTCACCGTCCCCACTCGCTCACAACTCGCAACGCACATCGGCACGAACGACGCTGGTGAGGAGGTCTATGCGTGGGCATGGGAACACTCGGATGGATATGTGAAGATACTGTATTCTGATAGTCCGGGGGATTGCACAAACAGGAAACTACTTGCCCAAGCTCTCCACATCCCCATAGTCACCGTCGGTCAGGTGCAGCGGCACTTCCACGGCACGTATCCACCGAAGGAGGAGTGACATGAACCAACTATCGATGCGATTTGACGGCCCGGACTACTCGCCGCGGCACGATCAAAAGCGGCTGGCAGGACAGATGCGCCGGATATTCGATATAATGAAAGACGGGGAGTGGCTCACACTCGCGGAGATTGCATATATTGCCAGCGATCCCGAGGCCTCCGTGTCGGCACAACTTCGGCATCTACGGAAGGAGCGGTTCGGCGGGCACACAGTGGAGAAGCGACGGCGCGGAGATCATAGCACGGGACTATTTGAATATCGGCTGATAGTGAATAAGGGGGAAATGATTGGATGAAACTTCCCGCATTCCAATTCTACCCTGAAGATTGGCTGAGTAACACAAAGCTCGCAGTATGTCCTATGGCGGCGCACGGTCTTATGATTAACCTAATGTGCTATATGCATCAGTCAGAGCGGTATGGATATTTACTCATAAACGGAACGAAACCCGATCATAAAACGATCCAAAAACTACTGAGAATGAATCATAGATCGTTCATACACAACCTTTCTATCTTGCTCAATAACGGTGTAATTAAGATAGATGATGATGGTGTGTATTACTGCCAAAGGATGATAGACGACAACAGCTTACGCGACACAAGGAGGGAGGCGGGGAAGAAAGGCGGCAACCCCAACTTGGTTAACCACCGGCTTAACCAAAAATCAACCCCTTCATCTTCTACTTCAACTACAACTACAACTACAACTACAAAAGAGAAAGAGAAAGAGAGAAAGAAGATCGCGCGTGGCGAGTATCGGAATGTTCTTTTAACAGATGAAGAATATACCAAGCTGATGGCCGACTACGGTACAACGGCGACAGGGCAATATATTGTCCGTCTCGATGAGTATATCGAAAATAAAGGGACAAAATACAAGTCGCATTATCTGACGATCAAATCATGGGTGAGGCGCGACAAGGGAAGTAATGATACTCCCGGCGGTTCAGAAAGAACCATTGACGAACAACTTGATCGAATGGCGAAGGGAATATACCATGACTGAAAAAGAGAAGAGTTTCTGGTTCCCGCGCTGCCTTGCAATGCCGATGGTTCAGGTCGGGCCATGCGAGCGGCTGCTTGCCACGTACAATTCCAAGCACGGTACGCAGCATACGACTATCGACAGGATGTTGCTTGAAATGGATGATCTCGATATACCTGATTGCGGCGGCCTGAGTGACGTATATGCGGCAATAACTCAATATATCAACGGGATGGCGGCTGATATACGAGACAAGAGCAAGGATGAACTCGAACGCCGGTGGTTCAGCGACGAGGAAGAACGGGCCAAGATGCACGCGAGGTCATTCCCACATGGTGAATACAAATCGATAGGAGCAACGGCATGAAATACATAACGAGCTACGATTATAAAGCCCGCATGGTGGATCAGTGGCACCGTAATGAACAGTTTATCGAAATCATAGCAATAACACTGTCGATCTTATCGGGCACGGTGGGACTGATCGCCGGATGGTTTCTGCACATCTGGATTGGAGGGTGACGATGGCGAAAGGACTATCTTCAACTCAGCGCACAATCCGCGAACTCCGTAACCGAGGCATCATCTGCGCGGTAGTCGAGAAGTTCAATCCACATGTCGGGCCACACGGGATCAGACAAGACTTGTTCTACATCATCGACGTGCTGGCCCTTGACCCTGAGCGCGGCTTTCTCGGCGTCCAGTGCTGCACCACGGCATTCAAGCAGCACATCGATAAGATGACTATCGAACACGCCCAGGAGAGCTACGACTGGCTGTCGACACCGGGCGGATGCCTTGAACTCTGGGGCTGGCGCAAGCTGAAGCTGCATCGAGGCGGCAAGGCGGTAAGATGGACACCGCGAGTACAGGAGATCACGATTGACATGCTGGAGGTGAAGTGATGTCGACACATTCTGACGCCACAAGCAATATTGCCCGATGCCGGATAATCAGAGTGGCACGTCGAACATTCGAGGACTTGGGCCTCGATCCAGAGGACGCCGAATTAATCATCAGCGACAAGGCACTCAGGAACGCACTGATTCGGCGTGAATACCAGGAGCGCCACGACAACGGCGAGAAGGCCGCATACCTCCACTCAGTCATCGCCGACAAGTACGGGCTGAAAGCAAACACGGTGCGGCATATAGTGGGTTGATCCATCGCGCACGTATAGTATATAATACTACAGGACTCTATAAACAGTGTTGGTAGTATTATAAGTGCTAAGTATTACCAACAGGGGAGAATAGCCCTATATTCAGGGCCACGAATAATCTTTACATGGCATCCCCGATTAAGTATATACCCTCACGTATCCCGAAGCGATCTCCCTCTGATCGCGCTGTATCGTCACTCAAGGGGATGGCCGGTCAAACCTAATTGAACGGGCCTGTCATCCCCTGAATAACCGGGACGTGAGAATGCCGAGCAGACCCGGAAGACTATGTGCCAACCCTCTATGCCCCAATAAAGCTATCCCCGGAACTACACGCTGTCTCAAGCATCAACGAACGATAGAGCGACCTCCCGACACAGAACGCGGCAACTCAAACCAACGTGGCTATACGCATCGATGGAGCCGAGCACGCCGTATATATATAATTCAGCATCCCCTCTGTAAACACTGTGAATCCCTCCATATACTCATGCCGGCAACGGTCGTAGATCACATCATCCCGCATAAGGGCGACATGGATATATTCTGGGATGAGGACAACTGGCAGCCGCTATGCAAACGATGCCATGACCAGAAGACAGCTACCGAGAACGGTGGATTCGGGAACAGAACACAGGGTAAAGAGGCCATAAGTGTATAGGGGAGGGGGCGTTAAATCTCTAAGACCTATACACGGAAAC
>Ga0307928_10004208_pt1 | contig 10931 bp, 16 predicted proteins | sample AceLakmetagen232_FD_201815 | JGI IMG/M metagenome (GOLD analysis project Ga0307928, IMG submission 201815) | Saline water microbial communities from Ace Lake, Antarctica - #232 | ecosystem: Environmental > Aquatic > Non-marine Saline and Alkaline > Saline | place: Antarctica: Ace Lake...
AATAAAGATATAATGGACAAGCTTGAAGAAATCACACAGAAATTAGATTATACTAATGGTACTGTAAAAACACACACTAAGTTACTATATGCATCTTTCTCTTTTTCTATATTAATATTAAGCTTTGTGGTTTATTGTCTAGTATAGACTTTACCACACCAGTATACTAATTCTATACTCCTAAAATAGATACATTTATATAGTAGAAGTATCATTATACATAGTAAGGGGCGTAAAAGAAAGGGGCGTAAAAGAAAGGGGCGTTCGTCACCTTTCAAATAATTTTACGGGAGAAGATACAATGATAATATATATTAGTGAAGAAGAAGTTGCATTGGCAAAGAAGATGACTGCTGAGTTTGATGAGATAAAAGAGTATGATAAGTTTAAGTGTAACAATAATTACATTGGCTTACTTGGAGAGATGGTACTTCATAGATATCTTACTGAACAAGGTATCAAGCATGATTGGATTGATTTCATAAAGGACACAGGTAAGTATACTAAAAAGATATATTCATATCCAGACTTCATTATTAATGGTGTGACATATGACTTGAAGACAACATACTCTGATGGTCTATGGTTTCAGCTACCAATACATGATGTTTATATTTATGCAAAGATTAATAAAGAGAACACTGTATTACAACTTAAAGCTTATGCTACTAAAGAAGAGCTTATCATTGCAAGAATGACTGGTAAGGCTACAAAGGTAGTACGTGGTAGTAGAAAGGATTGGGTTATAAAGCCAAACAAGATAACACACATAGATGTGTTGTTGGAGGAACTAAAAAATGAACAAAACAATTAAGTATTTAAAAGATAAGATAAGTATGTATAAGAAAGTAGTTAATATGAATGCTAAAGAACTAGCTAAGTATGAGTTTATGTTAAAGGAGGTAAAGAAATGATTGTGGCAAAGGTAAGATATAATAAAGCAAGTGACATTATGCTTATTACAGTACCAAAGAAGTCTGGTCTTGAAGTAGGCGACACAGTAGAACTAACTAAGTTAACAGGTAAAGATGAATAGACCAAAGAATAGATTTTGTAGAGTATGTGGAGCACCATGCACAGGTATTACTTGTGCTACGTGTCATCATACTAAGAGTAACAAGTGGGCTGGAAGATACAACTGAAGGCTCACATTATATTTCTATAACAAGTAAATAGTATATTAGTGAAGGCGCACATACAATAACACTAGTAGTATATATTAAACAATGGTGTAGTATTGTAATACTCACAGCCAAATACATAAGTTTAAATAGTAGTACTCGCTTTTCTAGTAGTATACTAGAAAAGTAAAGTGTTATTACACCTATGCACAGGTGTGTTACAATACAGGGAGAATCTTTTGTAACTATCTCTCCCAACACTAATATGGTTATTGGATAGCATATATGGCTATCATATAGACTTACTATGTCTCTTAGGACGCATATGCCTTCCATCCTAGAGCACTTAATAATGGCTTACTCAATGTACTCACAACCAATAATAATGGCACCTACCCTATCAGGTGGAGCTTAGGATGGACGTGAGGTGTGTGCATGCACTGGTGATGCAAGCACCACGCATACAATAGACCATTTAACAACTGAATAAGTGCGAATTTAAAAGAGTAAGAGTTAATATATACACCATTACTTACAAGAATTATTATTGAAAATAATAATAATTTGAAAACTAAAAAAATGGATAATGATAAGACAATAATTGGATTGATGATAATGGCTTTCTTCATATATATTATGGTATTAATATGGTAACTAAGAAAGGAACTAAATTGAAGCAAGAACCTAAACCAAAAGGGTATACTGGCTTTACTTTAGACCAATGGCAGAAAGATGTTATGGCTGCTGAAGGTAATCTTTGTATATGTAGTGGGCGACAAGTAGGGAAGAGTCAGATTATAGCTATTAAGACTGCAGAGTTTATAGCAAACAACCCAAAGAAGACAGTTCTTATTATATCAGTTACTGAAGACCAAGCAGAGAGAATGTTAACAAAAATTATGATTTATCTTCATGATAATTATAGAAATCTAATAGCAAAAGGAAAGGATAGACCAACTAAACATAAGGTTAAGCTAACAAATAAAGCAGAGGCTATTACTAAAGCAGTAGGTCAATATGCTACTGGAGTTAGAGGTATGACTGTAGATATAGTTGTACCTGATGAGTGTGCGTATTTACCAGAAGCTATTTGGTCATCAATTACACCAATGTTGCTTACTACTGGTGGTAAGATGTGGTTACTTTCTACTCCTAATGCTAAACAAGGCTACTTTTATGAAGCTTATACTGACCCAAGAATGGGTTTTAAGACGTTTCATGTGAACTCAGAAGAGGTTGCAGAGGCAAGACCAGAGCCAATGAGGACAATGATGAGAGAGTACTTAGCTAGAGAGAAAGAGCGTATGACAGATTTGAATTACGCTCAACAATATCTTGCTCAATTTCTTGAAGAATTAGGACAATTGTTTTCTGATTCTTTAATCAAAGAAACTCAGGTACTCCAGAGAATCCCCACACCCTCCGTCTCTGGAGAGTACTACCTGGGTGTAGATGTGGCAAGAATGGGTGGTGATGAGACCACTTTTGAAATCCTTGAAAAGATTAGAGAGGTTTTCTTTCACAGAGAAAATATTGTTCATACTTATACTCTTACTACTGAAACAATAGATAAAATACTTGCTTTAGACAAAGAATATAATTTTAAAAACATATATATTGATGATGGTGGGCTGGGAGTGGCAGTATTTGACCAGTTATTCATTCATGACCAGACAAAAAGAAAGGTTATTGCTATTAATAACGCAGCAAGGTCAGTAGATAAGGACTCTAATAGGTCTAGAAAGATACTTAAAGAAGATTTATATTTAAATTTACTTCATATGATGGAAAGAGGTAAAATAAAACTATTAAAGGATAGTGAGGTTGCAGCAAGTCTGAAATCTATTACACTAGAGAACAAAAAAAACACAAATGATATTAGGATATATGGAAGATATTCTCACATTGCAGAAGGCTTGATAAGAGCTGCATGGAGTGTAAGGAATACACATCTTAACCTATACTATGAGGTACAATGAATGGCAGACACAGGAATATTTGCAACAACAGCACAAGTAAGTTATAAAGTAGGGGCAGGAGCATCAGCAACAGCTAATACAGAAGCTTACATTAATAGTTTTCTATTCCAAGCAGAGAGTTATGTTAACTCTATATGCAGATACAATTTTAGTGATAACTATTCTACACTTAATGATGATACTAAAGGTATATTACAAGAAGCAGCTACTGATATAGCAGCTATATATGTTATACAGTTTGATATGAGTGGTTATACAAGTAGAATTGAAGCTGAGGATATGATTAATGTTTTAAGAGATGCTTATCTAAGAGCAATACAAATATTAAGAGACAAAAAAGTAAGTGACTTTATCAGAGAGGTTGCTTAGTATGGCTGGAACAGCACCTACAAGCACTGATTGTGTAGCATATTTAAAGTTTGAAGGCAATGTCACAGATAATGTAGGAACTTATACTTGGACAGCTGGAGCATCAAGTGGTTCAACAGGGATAATAGATAATTGTTATTCTTATGATGGAACAAATGATGGAATTTATGCTGATGACCCAATATTTAATTATGAAACACAAACTTGGACAGCTTGTGGATGGTTCAAAAGAGATTCAACTGCTTATATGCGTTGTTTTGGTAATTATGATGGTTCAAAAGGAATTGAGTGTAACTGGAAAGATGATGGCTACTTTCATATAGGTGGAAAAGATACTGGAGGTTATGAGAGTTGGGCTTCAAGCACAGCTAATATTGCAGTTAGTAGTACTACTTGGCATTTTATAGTTTTTGGAATTGATGCTGGTTACCCTTTTGTTAGTGTTGATGGTGGCACTATAGAAAAGAGTGGTACAACATTACTTGATTCTGGAACATATACAGCTGGAAATTGGTATATTGGAACTAATGCTACAGGTAGTACTCCTTTTAGTGGTTTAATTGATGAAGTAAGTTTATTTGATATTGCATTAACACAAGATAATATTACATATTTACGCAATGGTGGTAGTCCAGGTACTGCTCAACAATATCCTTTTAGTTCAGCACCAGCACCAGTATACTTTGCAACAATAGAAGACGTGGCAAAGAAAATAGGAACAGGTGCAAGTGTTACTAGTTCATCAGAAACATTATTCAATAACTTTTTATTTCAAATTACAGGTTTTGTAAACGCAGCATGTAGGTTTAATTTCTCTGATGTTTACTCAGAGCTTAACACTGAAACAAAAGGAATAATTAATGAGATAACAGCTAACCTAATAGCTATATACACAATTGCTTATGATATGAGTGGTTATGAATCTATAATTGAAGCTGAGGATATGATTAATGTTTTAAGAGATGTAGCTATTAAAAATTTACAGTTATTAAAAGATAAAAAGGTAACTGATTTTATAAGGGAGGTATAAGAATGGCACTTGATTTTGGAAAAGGTGGATTGTTTAGTAATGATTTTTTATCTTCAGAAGAATCTTTTTGGTCATCTGGTGGTGCACAATTTGTATCTAGTGACTTCACTGATATCCAACCAACAGCAGAAGGTCATTTACAAGTAAATAGTAATAATACACTTTGTTCATGTGTAGCAGTATTACCACAAGGAGCAACAGTTACAAGCGTAGCATGTTATGGAAGTGAATCTGATGAATCATTCACATTAAGAAGAACTAAAATAACTGATGGTACTGATTCTCAATCAATGGGTGGTGCTAACTTAAATATTAGAACAGAAGACATTACTTATACTCAAGTAGATAATTCACAATATATGTATTATGTACGTACTACAGGATTAGATGATACTGATAAAATATATGGAGCTATAATTGAATTTACAGTAGGACAATTAAAAGGTATAAAAATATAAAATGGCATACACAGAAATAGATTCAGCAGCTAAGGGAGCACAGGCAACTGTCATAACTGATTACTCAGTTGATGGTCAAGATACTGATTCAGCTGGTGGACAGAAAGAAACAGAGTACATAAATACAGAAGCATCACAGTATTTAGGATATTACAAAACAATACCAGAACTTAAAATGGCTATTGATGCTAAGGCAACATGGACAATTGGTAAAGGTATTAACGCAGATGAAATAACAGGATTAACTATTGATGAGTTACATGGTTTTGGAAAAGATAGTTTTAACTCTATATTAGAGAATATGGTTAGAGCATATCATATATATGGTGATTCTTTTGCAGAAATTGTTAGAGAAGGCGACACTGTTGTTAATCTTAAACCATTAGACCCTTCCACTATTAAGATAGTAGCAGATAATAAAGGTCTAATTAAAAGGTATGAACAAAATGTTCAAGGTAAAAAATCTAAAAGACTGAAAACAGAAGATATATTTCACTTATGTAGAAATAGAACTGCTGATGAAATTCACGGTGTATCAATTATAGAGTCTGTAGAGTGGATTATCTTAGCTAGAAATGAAGCAATGACAGATTATAAGAAATTACTTCACAGAAATATTTACCCTGTTAGAATATGGCATTTAGATACTGATGTGGCAAGTAAGATAGCTACTTTCAAAGCTAAAGTGGCAAGTTCAAAAGGAGAAGGAGAAGATATATTTATTCCAAAAGGAAGCGTAGAGACTGAATTGGTAGCAGTACCAAGTAACAGCTCATTAAATCCAATGCCTTGGATATCTCTGTTAAACCAATACTTCTATCAAGCAGTTGGAGTACCACAAATTATAATAGGTGGTTCACAAGAGCTAACTCAAACAGCAGCACAAATTGCTTACTTAGCTTTTGAACAAACAATATCTGAAGAACAGTTATTTGTTGAAGAACAACTATTGTCACAATTACAAATAGAAGTAAACTTAGAATTTCCAGCAAGTCTACAACAAAACTTGTTAGATGATGGAAGAAAGGATGGAGACCAAGAACAGCAGTTAAATCAGCCAAGTAACTTGCAACCACCTATGAATAGAGGTGCATTATAATGGTATATACAGATGCAATGAGAGAAGCACGTAATAAACGTAAAAGAGAACAATACATAGCAAGAGATGGAAAGACTTCTAGTATATTAGATGCTGCTGATAGAGCAGTTAAATCTAAAAGAAGTCCAAGTAGAAGCTCACGTTCAAGTGGAAGTTCACAACAATCTAGTCAGCAAAGTTCTAATACTTTTGGACAGATGGGTGATAATGGTTGGCAGCCAAATGCTAATTCACAACAAGCAGTTCAGAATTCAGGACAATCATATTTTGGACAAGACCCAAATACGTTTACTAGTGATATAAACAATCCAACACCTTCAGCTAGTAATACTTTTGGACAGATGGGTGATAATGGTTGGCAGCCAAATGCTAATTCACAACAAGCAGAGCAGAACGCACAACAACCTGGATTACCAAATCAACAAGAACAACCAAATCAGTTTACTGACCAAAATGGACAACTACAAACAGTAGGTTCAAATGAGAGTTATCTTAGTGCAACAGGTGAATATCAATTTGATTTCTTTACACCAGAAGGACAGAAAGAGAGACTTACAAATGTGTATGATGTAATGAGACTAGCACTTTCAGGAGCAGTTCAAGATTTAACATTTGGTATAGTTGATTTAACACCAGATGAAGCAATTAGTGCTGATACTGGAAACAAGACATTAGATAGTGTAGCAGAATGGATAGCAGAGAATCCCTCAGATGCAGCAGGTATAGCAGCAGCAGGTATAACAAGTGTTAAATCAGCATATACTGCAATTCAAGCAGCAGGTGGACTAGGTCAAGCAGCTATGAGTGGTAAACAATTAGTGTTAAAAGGTGTAAATACCTTAAGAACTAGAAGTATTGTTAGTCTTGTAGTACAAGCAGCAACAACTCTTAACGCTCATAAAGCAACTGTACTTGCAGGTCTAGGATTATTTTCAATGGGAGTTGGAGCAGAATTCTTTAATGCACACACACAGACCCAAGCATTTAATGATGCTGGAGATGTAATACTAGGTCAAGGTGTAGGAGCAGCTGAATTACATAAAATGGGTAGACATGACTTAGCTAGAGAAGTAGAAGATAATATTGCAGAATTTAGAGCACTTGCTAATGAATTATTTAATGAAAAGGATGGACTTTTAAAGAATTTCAAAGATATTAAAACTACAGGACTTGCAAAAGTAAATCTTTTAGCTGATAACAGTGCATTATTAGCACAAGGTTGGGAGGAAAAAGAAGTTCTTGAAACTATGAATACAGAAAAGAATGTTAGATTTACAGAACAAATGCAGACTATGACTCCTGAAGAAATTGTAGCTAATCCAGAGATGAAACTATTTGGAGAAAATCCAGACAATTGGTCATATTCAGCACATAAGTTGTATAATACAGCACTGACACAAGTTTCTAATGCTAAGGCATATGGTGGAGAAGACACTGATGGTGAATCAAACACTGATGGTGGTTCTGGAAATGGTCAACAACCTGATTGGGTTAGAGAATATGATGAAGAAACAGGTGAGTCAACACCAACTGATGCAGACTTTGCACAGAGAAGAAATGACGCAGAATATAATCAAATATTATATGGAAAGGACTATACAGGTGAAAGAACCACACAAGAAGCACCAAGTACATTGGGCTTTGGATTACTAAAAACTGGTGGAGAAACCAGAACAGACCCAATAGATACCAATGATATGGCAGGAATTGAAGTACTAGATTCTATAGCAGAAAGACTATTTGGTGTGCCCTTTAATGAGCTATCACCAGCGTTACAAGCTATAGTTAATCAAAATGCATAAGGAGGAATAAAATGGAAAACAATGAACAACCAAGTCTGATAGATTCTGCAAATCAAGCGGCGAAAAGACTTGAAGATGCTAACAAGATAATGGAAGCATTAATCAAGAAACAAGAAGGCATAGAAGCTAGACGGTTACTTGGTGGACAAACTGAAGCAGGAACTAAAGAACCTGAAATCAGTAAAGAAGAGAAAACTAAAACTGACATGAAAGCTTACTTCAAAGGTACAGCAATAGAGAAGGCATTACAATGAAGAAAGAAGAATGGCAGAAAGGTTTAGATGCTTGGATTAATGTTAAAAAACAAGCAGCTTTAGATGTAGAGCAAGCCACTCTATATATAGAAGCAATTAAGAGTAAAATAGCGTCACTTAAAGACAGTGACACAGAGGTAAAATAAAATGGCAAATGAAGCAGTAATAGTTGAGCTTCTTGGAGATAGAGGAGACGTTATACAATATACTTGTGCTGACGGCACTTTAATTCCAAAAGGAACTTTACTAGAAATGGAAGATAACAGAACAGTTAAAGCTATGAGTGCAACTGATAAACCTATTGCAGGTATAGCAGCTATGGAAAAAGTAGCAAGTGATGGAAGTACTACAATCTCAGTTTATACTAATGGTATATTTAATATGAATTGTGGAACTACAAATTGTACTTTTGGAACTGAAGTAACAGCAGAAGGTGCAGGTAACAGTGTTAAAGATGCTGATACAGCAGATATGGAAACTGGAGACGTATTAGGTTACGCAATGGAATCAGCAACTAGTGGACAATCTGTACAAATAAAGGTGAAAAAGTAAGATGGCAGACACAACAGGAGAAGCAGATTTAAGAAAAGAATACGTAGATGGTGCAGTTAAAGCAGTAGCATTAATGGAATACAAGTTAAAAACTTTATGTTCAATTGATACTAGTGGAGCTTGGACAGAATCATACTACAGAGAAACTAACTCAGAGTTAGGTAAGAATGCAACTACAGGTATGACCAGTACAAATATTGGTGGTATACCAAGACTAGCAAACTTCCCTTATGGAGAAGCAAGTTGGACTAAAGTAAGTGCGTTAATTGAAAAATATGGTATGGAAGGAGTTATATCCTATGAAGATGAAAATCTAAATAACATTCCAATGATTCAAAGAACAATCTTAAGAATTGGTAGAGCAGTATCTTACGCAGTAGATGTTCAAATTGCAGCAACTATGTTAGCAGACGCAGGAAACACTTTCGCTATCACTGGTGGTAATGAATGGGATTCAGCAACTGTAGCTAATAGAGACCCAGTATATGATATACTTAACGCAATACAATATTTAAGAGCTGATAACATTGACGCACTTAATGGTAATGGTTACTTATGTTTGAATGGAACTGACTACACTAACTTACTTAGAAATAGTAAAGTTATAAACAACCCTTCTTTTAAAACAGCAGACGTTGTAAGTAATGGAGTAGTTGGACAAATTGCAGGACTAAAAATTATGGTAACTGAAGCATTAGAAGCAAGCACACCTGACGTAGCATACGTTGTTGTAGCTAAAGAAGCTATGACTTGGAAACAAGCAACGCCTTTAACAGTTATGCAAATTGCAGACCCTGGTATTAAAACTACTATTAGAGCATTTGAGTTAGGAGTATGTCAAGTTCCTAACACTAACGCAATCTGTAAGATTACTAACACAAGAGCATAAGGTATTTAATATGGAAGATATATTAAATCCAAAAGCTTTTATAGTTCCTAAAATTGGAACTACTGTTAAATATACTATGGTTCCTGAAGTTGGAACACTTGTGTTTGACACAGATGCTGGTAAATTATCAGTATGTGTATCAAGTGAAGTGGGTTCAGCAGCTTGGGAAGTAGTTACTTCAGCAGCAGAGTAATTTTTTTTCTTTTTTTTTAATATAAAATTGGAAGATATGAAATGACAGATATAAATAAAATATTCAAAATCAAAAAAGATAATACACAGTTTAATAATCCTGAGAGACAATCTATTGAAGCAACAGAAGACTATTCTGTCAAAAAAGTACTTAACACCCAAGAAGGTACTATAGATAAAGCACCAAGCAATGGTAAAGACATTACTAATAAAGACTATGTGGATGCACAAATAGCTGGTGAAAACCACTGGGATGATGACGGAACATACTTACATCCTTATCATTCTGATAGAGGATTAACAATAGCTGGTAATGTAGGTATAGGAACAACTAGTCCAACAGCATTATTACACTTAGGAGCTGGAACAGCAACTAATCCGCCTCTTAAACTAACAAGTGGAACTAATCTAACTACACCAGAAGCAGGTAGTATTGAATATGACGGCTGTAAAGTATATGTTACTAACGTAGCTACTCAAAGAGCTATTGATAGAACAAGTGATGTACTATTAGAGACAATAACAGTAGAAGATACTACAACAGAGACAACCTTGTGGACAGGAGTAATGCCAGCTAACAGTTTATGTGCAGGTAATGTATTTAAGTTTCACGCTAATGGACTTATCTCAAGTGATAGTGCAGGTGACTTAATAACAATCAGAGTTAAAGTAGGTGGAGTAACTAAAGCAACACTGGTAGGTGCAGCTAAGAAATTAGATAATGACCATTTTCATATTGACGCAGTAGCAACTCAAAGAACAATAGGTTCTACAGGTAGCAGAGCAATACATATTGATATGCTTATAGATGAAACTGAATATACTGTATCAGACGTAGCAACAATAGATACAACCGCAGATATGGATGTAACTATCACAGCTCAATGGAATAATGAAGATGCTGGAGATATATTAGAATTGTATCAAGCATTTATGGAATACAAGAACTAAAATGACAAAGAAATTTATAGTGGAATACACTAACAAAGATATAATGGACAAGCTTGAAGAAATCACACAGAAATTAGATTATACTAATGGTACTGTAAAAACACACAATAAGTTACTATATGCATCTTTCTCTTTTTCTATATTAATATTAAGCTTTGTGGTTTATTGTCTAGTATAGACTTTACCACACCAGTATACTAATTCTATACTCCTAAAATAGATACATTTATATAGT
>Ga0307928_10004209_pt1 | contig 10931 bp, 27 predicted proteins | sample AceLakmetagen232_FD_201815 | JGI IMG/M metagenome (GOLD analysis project Ga0307928, IMG submission 201815) | Saline water microbial communities from Ace Lake, Antarctica - #232 | ecosystem: Environmental > Aquatic > Non-marine Saline and Alkaline > Saline | place: Antarctica: Ace Lake...
TTTTCTTTTCTCACTTAAATTAAATTCTTTCATTTTAAATCCTCCTCACAACTTCTACATAACCATTTATCATTTACTATATTTAAATCATCTTCATTAAATATATTTCCACATATATCACATCTTCTTAAATCTATTTTATAATCTGAAGTTATTTTTTCATATTCCATTTCTTTCTTTGCATCATTTACTAAATCAGCATATTCAAATTCGTCAATTCTATCTTCAACAGGTGTTTGTCTTCCTTCCTGTATTTCAATATCATCACTTCCATTCATTGTAAATCCTCCCTTGTTAAATTAAATCTATGTCTCCATTCATTAATTTGTTTCATATTAAGAATTGAAACAAAACCCTCTCTTTCATATCTTTCAATATCTTCTTTAATCCATTTTATAGCTTCTTCTCTTAGTTCCTCTTTATCAATAACTTGACTACTAAATCCTTTTTTATCTTTAATTTCAAAAGTATCCATATCATATAAAGTTTTAAATTCACTCATTTTAAATCCTCCTCCGTTACATGAATTATTGTCTCCCTTTTAAATTTATATTTGAAGCCATTATTCCAATAACGAAATATTCGATAGTTTTCTTGGTTTGTTTTTTGTTCTTTCATTTTTTATTTCTTCTTTTATTTAATTCACATTCCCAACAAATCTTTTTGTTATTAATAGCAGATTCATATAAAGAATGTGCTAATCTTTCCCATTTATCATTGTCATAATTTGGGGTATCTGGAAATGAAATAGTTTTTTCACAACTTGGACAATTGTATTTTATTCCCATTTTAATTAAAACCTTCATTTAATTGAGTATTTGTTGTATCCATTTTTATTCTAATATAATGAATACAAACACCTTTATAAACTTTTTTAACGTTCAATATATATATTACATTATATATATTAAAGTATAATAACAAACAAAAACAAAATATAACATAAAATATATATTTTCTAATATATTAAATAATAAATAACAATTTAAACAATATAAGGGATATAGGCATTTTATAATACTATTATATATTATACTCTAATTATTTATATAGTATAATATTCCCTATATCCCCTATATTAATAATACTATAATATAAATACAAATATAATAAAAACAATAAAAAACCACTTGCTTCTCCTCTTTTTATAAAAATATTATATAAATATATAAAAAACTTACTAATCGAACTTAATTCCGCCTATTGGAAGCACCTTTTTCACCTTAATTCCTTTAATTCCGAACGCTCCTTTTCTGTTAGAATTAAACACTCCAAAATTGCAATATAACCGTATATCCTTAGCAAATTTCTGGTCTGATTCTGCCGTGATAGAATTTAATATACAATACTCATAATAACTATCATAAACTTCTTTATTTGAAATCCAACTGTCAATCTCATATAATAAACACTCTGAAACAAATCTCGAAACAGAACTTGCTTCACCTTGCATTATCTTTCTATTTCTTTCCCAATCTCTTCTATATGAAAAATATCCTCTTTTCATAAGTCTATCTAATCCTTCAATTGCCCAATTTAATAATCCAGATAATTCATATTCAGTTGTTAATTTATGAATAAGCTTATTATCAGTAGTTTTATTTTTTTTATCAAAAACATTTTCAAAATCAATAATCATCCATCTGTCCCAATGTGCTTGGTCATCTATATCCGATTTGATAATCGGAATTTTATTACAAGCAAAAGTTAGCTTAGCATAATTCTCAAAATCAAAACCATCACCAAATTTAATTTCAGCTCTAATTGGACTTCTTCCAGTAACTTGTTTAAACGTTCCTGCATCTTCAACATCTTTTGGTGACAAATCATCACAAATATTTGAATATTTATTTAACAGCGGAACTAACTGCCATTTACCTTGTGCTAATAACTGAAGACTAACACTACTACAATTATCTTCTCCAATAAATCTTTTTAATAAATTTATAAATGTAGTTTTTCCTGTATCTGGAACACCTCTTATAATTATTGCTTTTTTTATAAAATATTCTCTATAAAGCTGATAGCCAAACCATTCTTGAATACAATCAACATCTTTTTCATTTAAAATATTATATAAAAAATTAAAAATTTCATTACTCTGAGCAGTAGAATTATAATTTATATCTAATTTATTCATAAACTTATAACTTTCAGAATGTTCATAAATCTTTTTTGTTGTTAAATCTAATACTCCATTTTTTACACATATCAAATTTTTGTCTTTACATTGTAAATTTTTTCTACTTATTTTTGTTAATCTTTCTATTTTATTTTTTATTTCCTTGACCATATGACTGCTTGAAACTTCTTCTAATATTTTTTCAGCTTCTTCTTCTATAATGTCTTTTCCTTTTTTAACATATATTCCGTCTTCATAAACATAAATTTCATCGCTTTTAATTCCAGGAATAGTTTTAAATTTATATTTAGATATAAGATATTTTGCTATAACATCTCTGACTTCTGTCATTGGTTTCTTCATCAGAAGCATATTTTGAATTTTAGCTTTCATATTAATTTTCTTTCCAATCTGGGTTTATTATAAAATATGGTTGTTCTTTTATTTTTAATTCTAAAAGCGCTTCATAATCTTTTAACCATTGAATAGCATCATTAAACGTTTTATTGTCTAACATTGTAAAATTTTGAAGTTCAAACATAGTAATAGGTTCGTTATAATCTTTCATAACGCAAATTATTCTCGTCGCTGCATATTGTTTTACATTTTTATCTTTATATGTTTTTATCATTTTTCTATAAGTGGCTCAACATCTAATATTTGAGAATATAAAATATTAATATATCCAAGTTTATTATCTATAAAGCTTATACACTCTTCATTTTCATAATTTACAATTTTACCAATATAAAACTTTCTATTTAATAATTCAATTTGAACTTTTTTATTAGGATTATTCTTAACTAGTGATTCAATTAAAATTAATATATCTTTTCTATTCATATTCAGCTCCTTTGTGATATATTAAATAAAATAAACTTATTTTTAAACAAATATATAGTCTAAAATATATATTCCATTATATACGTTAATACTAAAAATATAAATATTAATTTATATAATTTAATATATATAATGGATAATAATAATGTTTATAAACACTCATTTTATTGGTTTATTATGGAAAACAAAGATTTACGAATTAAGTCTATTGGTGGAAGTAAATTTATCCGAGTGCCTTCTGAATTTATCAAAGTTTATGACCTTGACAAATATGTCTATTATGTAGAAGTTTCTAAAGATGGAAAAACCATTATATATAGAAGAATGCGAAAAGACGAAAGAATAAATTTACAAACTACTGACGATGATTCAATTTAAATTAAACATTATTAAAAAATATTAAAATGAATATAAAACAAAAAAATCATAGTCAGCAAAATAGGAACACTAAATTAAAGAGAGCTCTGCCTACTGCTGACACTTATTTAAAAGAAAAATTTAAATTTAATATAACTGAAAGGAGGTTAAATAAATAAATGGATAAAAACGATTATATAAAAGCTTGGTCAGAAAAAACATCTTTACCTATTGAAGAAATAGAAAAAGAATTAGCTTCTTTAGTAGAAGAAGAAAAACAAATTCATAAAGAACTTCCGTTTGAACAACAAGAATTAAGAGCTTTACAAAGATTAGCATTGCTTTATAGAAAAATATTAAGAAGTCCAGCTGTTGGATTTGAAGGTTTTATTTTAGGTATTTCAGATTGTGTTGATATTCTTGCAAAAAGAAGAAGAGAAGCACAAGAGTTATATAAAACAGACCCTCAACTTGCCGTAACACAAGGAACTACAAATGAAGAAGGAATTCCTTTAGAAACTAAAGAAACATGGCCTGATGGTAGAGCATATCAACAATATGGTAAACCACTTCCGGAACATAATTATTTAAGAAATGTTTTTGGAATTGCTAAAAAAGTAAACTCAGAAGAATCAGCTTCATTTTTTACAATGGTATTAAACGGAGAAAAAGCTCAAAATGATTTAATTCCTGTTTTTAACTCTATTAGATTTAGTGCTATTGATAAAGGTACAGAAAATAATGTTAAAAAATTAAATCCATCTACCTTTACAAACTTTTTAGTAGATGATAGTTTAAATATTCCAATTGAAGAAACTCTTAAACAATATCAAACAGTTATAGGAATATCAGAACTTGAAAGTTATCATAACATTAATAAAGAAGATTTTAATAGATTAGCTGTAGTAGAAGGAGATGTATCTTTAATGAATTTAGAACCAACATTATTCGGAAGTAGAATAATGATTCTTGAAGACTCTAATGCAAATTTAGAAGATTTAAATGCAAAGAGTTTAACTTGCTGGATACCAGAAAGAGTAAAATTAAATTTTGGTGAGGGCTCAAAAGTTTTAGTAGTTGGAAGAACAGCGCAAGGAAAGAAAAAAGATGAACAAGGAAATGTTACTGATGAACTTGGTGATGTTACTTTAAATGCTTTTGGTGTTTTTGCTATTCCAAAGTATAAGATTGAATTACCAACTGGAATACAACCAATTACAGAACTAGAAATATAAAATGGCAGAAGAAGAATTAATAACAGACGAAGAAACTGAAGAAGTTGTTGATGATACTGACGAAGAAGTAGCAGACGACGACGAAGAATAAAGGAACTTATTAAATTTTTATTTTTTCCTTTATTTATTATACTTACAAAAAACAAAATGAAAATAAACCAAGGAGGATACAAAAATGGAAACAAAATCAAGATATGAAGTAATTTCAGATTTAGAAAGACAGAAAAGAACTTTTATTAAAGAAAAAGACGAAGTTGACAATCAAGTAAAAAGTAGAGAACAAGAAATCTTAAATCTTGTAAGACAACAAGAAGATATTGCAAGACAAGTAATTGATTTCGAGATGAATGAAAATAATGAAGAGCAAAATTTAGAAAGAAAAAGAAAAGATTTTGAATTTAAAATTGAAAATACGAATCAATTAATAAATAGGCAAATTGAAGACGCAAACGATGATTTAAAACACTTTAAATCAACAGTAGACAAAAGAAAAAATACTATAAAAGAACTTATAGAAAGCGTTGACAAGTCTCTTGATAGGTTTGGTCAATCAATGGAGAAAAAGTAAATTTTCTCCAATCATAATCCAGAAAAAGCAAAATAAAATTTGACCCCTGCCTGGATAACATAAAATGTCATTATATGTATCATTATACATGATATATTATTTTGGTTTAATACCAAAAAACAAAAACATTTTAAAAGCAGGGGATAATATTAACAATGAGAACAATAAATACAAAACTAAAAACAATTGAAAAAAAAGAAGAATTAATAATTCAAAAAGATTCAAATATAAATACTTTTGTTGGTATTGCTGAAAATGATACAAAAGCAGGAGACATTGTAAGTATATGTACAAAAGGAACATTAATCGGAAGTATAGTTTTCAATAGTAATCCAATAGTAGCATCAGGATGTATATAAAATGAGCGAAGAATCACAAGAATTTGACGAACAATTAAGAAAAGAAGAAGAAGAATATACAAATAAATATAAAGAATAAAATGGAAATAAAAAGATTTAAAGAAATATTGAAACCAAAAGAATTCAAAGAATTAATGAAGTTTATGGAAGGACAAACAGTAGATGAACATGGAATATATGAATGTGATTTTATGAGATGGTTTTATAATCAAAATATAATAGATTAATGGAGATATAATATGAATAAAGAACATAAAATAAAAATAGGATTAGGCAACAAAGGTAAAATACATTCTAAAAAACAAAATAGAGTTCATAGTGAATTTATGAAAGGGAAGAAAAAAACAAAAGAACAAAAAAATAAATTAAGTAAAAAAATGAAAATTATTATGAATAATAAAAATGTTAAAGATAAAATAATTAAAAATAAATTGGGAACATATCATTCTGAAAAAACTAAAGAAAAAATGAGATTAGCAAAATTAGGAAAAAAATTATCTAAAGAACATAAAAAAAATATTAGTAAAAATCATAAAGGTATGTTAAATAAAAAACATTCAAATGAAACAAAAAAGAAATTAAGAATTGCAGCGTTTAATTATGTTAAAAAAAGATGTAATATTTTATATCCAAATATAGGTCATAATGAAAAACAAATATTAGATAAATTAGAAAAAGAATTAAATATAAAAATTTTAAGACAATATAAATGTGAAGGATATTTTATAGATGGTTATATTAAAGAAATTAATGTTGCTATTGAAATAGATGAAATACCTAAAATAAAAGAAAAAGATATTGATAGAGAAAAAATAATTAAAAATAAATTAAATTGTAAGTTTATGAGGATAAACGATTTTGATTAAAAAATGACATGGGAAATGCAAGCAGAACCAGCGAAAGAGAAAAAACAAGAACCTTTAAAAGAAACAAAAATAGAATTTACTACATTATCAGAAGCAAAACAAGATAGAGGTATTAAAATATTATCATATGGAAACTTCTCAACAGGTAAAACTCATTTTGCTTTAAATTCAACTAAACCTGTTTTTATAATTGATACAGAAAATGGTTCATCACCGTTGGCAGATAAATTTCCAGACGCTAAAGTTATTAATATTGCTAATATTGATAATAATAATATTGAAGAAAAAGACGAAGTAAAGAATTTTGAAAATTTTCAACAAGCTGTAGAATATTTATGTTCTCTTCCAGATGAACAAGTTGGAACAATAATTATAGATAGTATTTCTGATTTTTGGGAATGGTGCCAAGCATATGGAAAAATTAAAATTTTTAAATTAAATATAGAAGATAGATTAAAAGCTCAATTTGATTGGGGAATTATAAATAGATTATATAAAGCCCAAATTCAAAAACTTATTAATAAAAAATGTAATTTAATTTTAACAGCAAGAGAAGCAGAAATATATAATGGTCCTTCACCATCTGGAAGATATCAACCAAAATGCCAAAAGAAAACTCCTTATTGGGTTGATGTTGTATTATATCATGAATTAAAGTTTATAAATAAGCAATTATTATTTCAAGCTAAAGTAGAAAAGTGTAGACAAAATGGAAATATTATTGGAAATATTATTGAAAATCCATCGTTAGAAAAAATAAAGGAGTTGTTAAAATGAAATCAATAACAAATAAAATAAAAGAAGATTATCTTGAAATATTTAATGGACCAATGAATGTTACTGAAGTAAATAGAAAAATAGCACATTATACTTTAAATTATAATCCAAAAGAATTATTAATTAAAATGGAAAGAACACAACTTGGTTATCATACAACAATTTATATTCAAATGGATAATTTAAAAAATGACAAAAACTAAATGTGAAGTTTATTCGAGAGTTGTTGGTTATATAAGACCAATAACTAATTGGAATATAGGAAAACAAGAAGAATTTAAAGATAGAGAATTATTTGATACTGAACAATTAAATAAAGAAAATGAAAAATAAAATATATTTACAATGTGGTTACGAAGATGAATGTAAAAATAAAGATTGTTTAAAATGTAATAAAAGAAAACAAAGATATAATCTTTCATTATCATTGGCAGAAGTAATAATTATAGAAAACTTTGCTACTCTTGATTTAGAAATAATGATTAAAGAAAAACCAGAAATAGTTGATTTAATGCAAAAGATTTGTCATAAGATTATGAAAAAAATATTTAGGAGTGAAAAATAAAATGACAAGAGAACTTGGAAACATATTAAAAGAAATGAAAAAATTTTCAGAATTTTGGTATTTACCAAACATAAGTATGGATGCAAAAAAAGCAGCAGATACTTATATCAATAAATATATTATTGATAATTTTTCAGCAAGAGATCAAAAAACTTATTATCATATGTGGGAAGGAATGAAAAAAGAAAGAGAACAACAAAAAATAAATTAAAATGAAACGAGAATTTAAACCAGGAGAACAAGTAATTTATATGAACAAGTTATACGATTTTGGATATGTTGGACAAACAGGAAAAGCAATTATTTATCGAGAAGGAGAAAACATGCAAGATAGTTTAGCAGTTAATGTAAATTTATTGGAGAAAATTGTTAAAAAATGAGTCCATATATAAAACAAGAAAATAGAAAAGGATGGAACGATTTAACAAAAGTTGTTGCTGGAGTAACATTAAGTCTTCCAGAAAATGAAAGAGAAGGACAATTAAATTATCTTATAACTAGTATTCTTCATAAAGTATATAAACCTAAATATTTTGAATACAATCGTGCAATAGGATTATTGGAATGTATTAAGCAAGAATATTATAGAAAAATTGTTGCTCCTTACGAAGAATTAAAAATAAAAGAAAATGGTGATGTAGAATGAAATCATATTATTTAGCTCACCCATTAAATATGAGAAAAGAAATAAGAGAATGGGAATTAGGATTTGAAAAAAGAACAAAAATAAATTTATTTAATCCCTTTTATGATGCAGATGAAAGAAGAGATATATATTTAATGGATAAAGGAATACTTATTCCCAGAACTATGAAATCAAAATTAGAAGGATTAAAAATAGTTAATAGAGATTTAAAAGCTATAGAAAAACAAGATGGAATAATATGTATTATCAATACACAAAAAGAATCATTTGGAACGCCAATGGAATTGTTTTACAATAGCAGAATATTACAAAGAAATAGTTATATTGTAACTAGCGAAATGGGTGGTCATCCTTGGATTAAAGGTCTTTCTATAAAAATATTTAAAAATAAAGAAAATTTAGAAAAATATTTTAAAAGGAGAAGTAAATAAAAATAAAATAAGGTTAATATAAAAATAAAAATGATAAAAGGAAGATATTTTAAAAGTGGAGCATATAGAGATACAAATGAAAATAAAAATGACTATGAAGGATATTTATCTCCATTAGTTATAGAAGCATTTGGAAATTATATGACTAAACATAGAAAACAATCTGATGGAAAATTAAGAGATTCAGATAATTGGCAAAAAGGAATGAGTAAAAATGTTTATATTAAATCAGCTTGGAGACATTTTATTGATTGGTGGAAAGAACATAGAGGATTAAAAGGAAGAGATGGAATAGAAGAAGCTATATGCGGATTATTATTTAATGTAATGGGATATTTTCATGAACATTTAAAGGAGAAACAAAAATGACGGAAAGAGATATAATAATGGTTGATTTTGACGGTACCTTAACAACTGGCGGAAGATTTTGGACTAAAGATGAAATATTACCAAATCAAAAAATAATTGATTGGGTTAATAAAAAATATAGAGAAGCGAATTGTATTATAATTTATACTGCAAGGCCATATGAAGTAATGAGAGAAACTGTTGCATGGTTAATAAAACACGAAGTTAAATATCACGGAATAAATATGAATAAACCAGGAGCACAATTATATTTAGATGATAAATCTAAAAATATAACTGATATAAAATGACATCAACAAATTTTAGAAGTTTTATAAAAGCGTTTGTTTGGGAAATGTTTGGGCTTATTTGGATAACTGGAGTTTTATATATTTGGAGTGGTAAATTAGCAGAATCTATCAGTATAAATATTTTAATAACATTTATAAAGATTGGAGGTCTTTATATATATGAAAGATGTTGGAAAAAAATCAAATGGGGAAAATTATATAATTAAAAATAAATATTTTATAAATATAAAATGACTAAAAAATTAATGGGATTAGAAATAGAACTTCTTAAAGAATTAAAAAAGCAAAAAGTTCGAACAAGTGAATTACCTACAGTTCTAAAAAATTTAAAAAGTATTAATCCTGTTAAATATGGAAAGTTTAAAATAGATTTTCCAGATAAACATGTTAAATTTGGAATGTTCGGAGATGCTCATATGGGTCATATGTGTTATAGACCCGATATTATGAATAAAATGATTAAAGATGGTAAAAGACAAGGAGTAGAATTTTTTCTAAATGCAGGAGATACCATTGAAGGAATGTCTGGAAGAGAAGGACACATTTATGAATTATCTAAAATAGGATATTCTGCTCAAATGAATTATTTTAAAGAACAATTTAGTAAATTTCATAAACCAGTATATTCTATAGAAGCACAAGATTCTCATAGTGGTTGGTTTAAAAATAAAGGAAATATGGGTGTAGATATTGGTCCAGAATTATCAAGCAGAGCAAAAAAATATATTTTTATGGGATATGATGAACAAGATATTGAATTAGCTAATGGACTTAAATGGAGATTAAGACATCCTGGTGGAGGAACTGCTTATGCTATTTCTTATAAAATGCAAAAATATATTGAATCAATGTCTGGAGGAACAAAACCTCATGGATTAGGACAAGGTCATTTTCATAAAGCACAATATATGTTTTATAGAAATGTTCATGGATTTGATGTAGGAACTCTTTGCGAACAAACTCCTTTTATGAAAAAAACAAATACTCCAGCTCATATGGGTTATTGGATTATAGATGTTAATATGCATAATAAAAAATCAAAAGGAGTAGAAAGGGTAAGTAGCCAATTTGTTCCCTTTTATGAATAATGAACAGGCGAGAATTTTTAACTAGTATTGCACTAATTCTCTTAAGTGGATATACTCTTCAAAATGTTTGTAAGGAAGAATTAAAAAAAGTTGATAAACGTAAGATTTATGAATCAGCTAGTAGAATTTATGAAATATCTACGAAAGGAAAAGTAGAATCTATGGGAAGAGTTATTGATGCAAAAATGTCTGGAGTTGGAATTGTTTATAATCAGAAATTTTTGACCGTTGCACATGTAGTAAATTTAAAAAATAGAATAAACAATCCACTTAAATATCCCTTACATGTTTCAAGTGAAAGTTATGTAAATGAAAATAAATTAGAAAAAGAATTAATAGATTTTGAAAAAGATGTAGCTATTTTTAAAATACCCGAAAACTTAAAATTAAACAATTTTTCTGAAAAAACAGATTT